>Ga0182015_10000167_pt1 | contig 93533 bp, 90 predicted proteins | sample 712P3MmetaG_FD_120478 | JGI IMG/M metagenome (GOLD analysis project Ga0182015, IMG submission 120478) | Permafrost microbial communities from Stordalen Mire, Sweden - 712P3M metaG | ecosystem: Environmental > Terrestrial > Soil > Wetlands > Permafrost | place: Sweden: Stordalen | collected...
CCAACGATTGTTAGACGGCTGGCAACACAGTCCGTACGAGATCGTGATCAAGACCGGACAGAACAATCGATTGTAGATGCGGAACGAAACCGCCCTTGAATAGGCGACAAGGGCGAGGTATCCCAAACGAGAAGCCAGGTTACACGCGAACGCTGCTGGGCGAAGCATTTCGGGAGCGAGGTCGAATAGTGCTCGCAACTGTAATGCAAGCAGGATACCGACAACCTCAAAGCCAAGTGCGTTGGAGAGGAAAAGTAGGGCGCGAAGTTCGGGGTTGAGGATAAACGCAAGCGCCGCAAATACCAGAAGCGCCTGCACGACGCGGCTGAACGGACGTTTTGCTGGAGCGGTCATACGTGCGGCAGCCGTCTAACTATGTTTGGGAGACAGAAGCGGGGCGTTGTATTGCGACGGTTCGGTCGTGTAATCCGCTGCGGATGCTGTAACCATGTGAATTTGCTGCGCCCCTTGTCGTGTAAGACGTCCCAACTCGAACTGCGTGCGCTCCAACCCGGTTAAGTGCCGCCGGCATTGCGCACGAGGAATGCGTATTCGGATGGTGGCACGCTTTTCCTGTAATCCCCCTGCGGCGTGTGAGCGAGTACGGTGGAATCGAAGAACTGCAGGTTCAGGTTGCCGGCACGAACGAGGACGCCCTTGGCAGGTGGCGTCGCGTAGTAGTGACCCCAGGACCAGCCGGAGCGGTTGTTTGAAACCCATTGGTCGAGGCTGCGGTAACCTGCGCTCGCAGGATCCAGGGTGTAGTGCGCGCCACCCAGCTGAAATACCTGCGCAGAGGTGTTGGCTGGCAGTGCGAGCGGCAGCTGCCGCGCGCAGCCGGCGATAAGCACCGCGCACGCAGCCAGGAGCGGCGCGCGCTTACGCACGGTGAGCACCGAAACACCCCGAACGCGTTGCATATGCCGCTCGACTTGACGGCGGCGGCCTGATGCCATGCTCGCCAGCTGACAACACTGTCGTGCGGCGCGTCTGGGGGACGAGGCCATGGAAAGCCAGCCCGGTTTGCTGGTGGTGGCGCGGGAAAGAATGCGCACCCGGCACCTTGCGCTGAGAACCGAGCAGGCTTACCTGCACTGGTTGCAGCGTTATCTTGTTTTTCATGACCGCAGGCACCCTCGCGAACTCGGCGCACCGGAAGTAGAACAATTCTTGTCCCATCTGGCAGTGCACCGCAAGGTCAGCGCCGCCACCCAGAACCAGGCATTGCAGGCGTTGTTGTTTCTGTACCGCCGCGTGCTCGGGATCGAGCTGCCGTGGCTGAACGAGGTGACGCGGGCGTCGCAGCCGAAGCGGCTGCCTGTGGTGTTGGACCGTGCAGAAGTGCGCGCGCTCCTCTCGCAGCTGCGAGGCACACCCTGGCTGGTCGCTAACCTGCTGTACGGCAGCGGTCTGCGTCTCATGGAAGGGCTGGGGCTGCGGGTGAAGGACCTGGCGCTCGAGCGCGGGGAACTGATCGTGCGGCTGGGCAAGGGTGGCAAGGACCGGGTGACCATGCTGCCCGCCGCGCTTGACTCGCACCTGCGCGCGCATCTGGCACGGCTGCGTTCGTGGTACGACGATGAGCGGCGCCGGCAGCAGCCCGGCGTATCCGTGCCCTTCGCGCTGGCACGGAAATACCCGCAGTCGGCTACCCAATGGGGCTGGCAGTACCTGTTCCCGTCGGCGGTGCTGTGTCGCGATCCTTATTCCGGGCTGCCGGTGCGCCACCATCTGCACGAGAAGGCGGTGCAGCGCGCCGTGCAGGCCGCGGTGCGCAAGGCCGGCATCTCCCGGCCCGCGAGCTGCCACACCCTGCGGCACTGTTTCGCCACCCATCTGCTCGAGGACGGCTATGACATCCGCACCGTGCAGGAGCTGCTCGGTCACTCGGACCTTAAGACCACCATGATCTATACCCACGTGATGGGACAGGGCGCCCGCGGCGTGCGCAGCCCGCTCGACCGCAAGGTGGGCGCCTAGCCTAGAGCGCTGAAAATCCGTTCTGGCGCCAGGCCTCGTAAACGACCAGCGCCACGGCGTTGGAGAGATTCAGACTGCGGTTGCCCGCGCGCATGGGGATGGTGAGCTGGCGATCGCGGGGAATTTGCTCGAGCACCGCTCCCGGGAGACCCTGGGTTTCCGAACCGAACAGCAACCCGTCGCCGGGGGTAAACGCCGCCGCGCTGTAGGCATGGCTGCCGGCGGTCTCAATACTAAAGAGGCGCGCGCCGTTGAGCGCTGCCAGGCAGGCGGGAAAATCCGCGTGCACGGAGAGCTGCGCAAGCTGCGCGTAGTCGAGGCCGGCACGCCGCACGGCCCTGCCGCTGAGCTCAAAACCCAGCGGCTTCACCAGGTGCAGCGTGCAACCGGTGTTCGCGCACAGGCGGATGATGTTGCCGGTGTTGGGCGGGATTTGCGGCTGCAGGAGCACGATGTGGAACATGGGTTCAGGGGCGTCGGCTGCCTGAGGCATGTGCGATAATGCGCGCCATGGCGACGGTCAAACCAGCCGCGGCGGCGCACGCCGCAGCAAACCCCCTGGCGCTGAAATTCTGCGGCCTCAACTTCACCTCGCCGATCGTGCTCCTGTCCGGCTGCGTCGGCTTCGGCGAGGAATACACCCGCATCGAGGGCTTTTCCAATCGCGACGCCGGCGCCATTGTGCTCAAGGGCACGACCGGCAAGCCGCGGCTCGGCAACCCGCCGCACCGCGTGTACGAAACGCCCGCGGGGATGCTCAACGCCATCGGCCTGCAGAACCCGGGTGTGGAACACGTGGTCGCGAGCATCCTGCCGCAGCTTGACTTCGACGAGACGCGCTTCATCGCCAATGTCTGCGGCTCCACCGTTGAGGAATACGTCGAGGTCACGCGGCGCTTCGATGACTCGCCGATCGATGCCATCGAAATCAACATCTCCTGCCCCAACGTCAAAGAGGGCGGGGTGGCGTTCGGCAACTATCCTGACATGTCGGCCCAGGTGGTCGCCGCTTGCCGGCGCGTCACGAAAAAACCGCTGATCACCAAGCTGTCGCCCAATCAGACTGACATCCGCGAAAATGCCCGCCGCTGCATCGAGGCGGGCTCGGACGCGCTGTCGGTCATCAACACCATCATGGGTATGGCGATCGACGTGCGCACCCGCCGCCCGGTGATCGGCAATGTGCAGGGCGGCCTGTCGGGACCCGCGATCAAACCGATTGCGCTGCTGAAAGTCCACCAGGTGTACGAAGTCGCCCGGCCTCACGGTGTACCGATCATCGGCCAGGGCGGCATCACGAGCGCCAGCGATGCGATCGAGTTCATCATCGCCGGTGCGACGGCGATCGGGGTCGGCACCGCCTTGTTCTACGAACCGCTCATCTGCAAGAGCATCAACGACGGCATCGCCGAATATCTGCGGGCCGAAGGGTTCTCCGAGGTGACGCAGCTCGTCGGTACGCTGCGCACCACGAACGAGACGCAGGATTGCGCGATCTCGGGCTGATACCGCTTGGCTAAAGGAGCCTTCCATGACGAGAAGTTCTGCTTCCTCCGCAGGCGTGGCCTTGCTCGCCGCCATCCTGGCCGCCGCGCTCGGCGGCTGCGTCGTAAGTCCCCCCTATAACCCGCAGCCGGCCGCCCAGCCACCGCCGCTGGCGGACGAGGGCGTGGTCGAGCAGGCCAGCGAGCCGCCACCGCCGCTGCCGGTCTACGAGCAGCCGCCCTGCCCGGAGGAAGGCTACATCTGGACGCCGGGACTGTGGCGCTGGGGCCCGGAGGGGTACTACTGGGTACCGGGCACCTGGGTCGCGCCGCCGCAGGTAGGCATGCTGTGGACGCCCGGATTCTGGGCGCTGGCGGGCGCCGTGTACGTGTTCCACGTCGGTCACTGGGGGAATCACGTCGGCTACTACGGCGGGATCAACTACGGCGGCGGCTACGTCGGCTCCGGCTACGTCGGCGGTCGCTGGGTGAATAACCGCTTCCAGTACAACACCGCGGTCAGCAACGTCAACGTGACCAACGTCCACAACACCTATGTCGACAAGACGGTGATCAACAACGTCACCATCAACCGCACCAGCTACACCAACACCACCGTAAACAACACCAACGAACTGCACAACAGCTACGTCGGAGCTGCCGGCGCCGCGCGCCCCGAGCCCACCAAGGCGGAGACCGGCGCGGCCGGTGAGCCGCACTATGCGGCTACCGCTCCGCAGACCCAGCACCAGGTCGCGGCACGCGCCAACCCGATGCAGAACGCGGCGCGCAACGAAGGGCGTCCGCCGGTTGCGGCGACGCCGCGCCCGGGGGCGTTCGAAGCACATGAGGTGACGGCGGCGAAGCCCGTGGGTCCCGCGTATCACCCGCAGCGCGCCCAGGGGTCGGAAGAAAAGGGCCACGACGAAGAGCACCACTGAGCGTGGCGCTGCCTGTGGCGCTATAGCAGGAGCTGCTGCCCGCCCGGTCCCTCCGGTGCGGGCGGCGGGTTCTGCAGCTGTACCGTCGTCGGCATGGCGGCGGCGAGATTCACGTCCATGGCGCGCAGGCGCTCGAGGATGCGCAGGTTGATGCGCTGCTGCGTATCCGCATAGGCCGTGTAATCCGGTTTGGTCATGAAATACACGACTTCGAACTGCAGCGCCGTATTCCAGCTCAGGAGGTGGCAGCGCTCGAAGCGCGTGTCGGGCATGGCCTCGATGATCTCGCGCACCGCGCGCGGAATGGCCACGAGTGCCGGCACCGGCGTGCCGTAATCCACGCCCAGGTGAAACAGCGCGAGCCGCTCGTGCATGCGGCTGAAGTTGCGCACCCGCGCCTTCACGATATCGCCGTTGGCGAAGATGATCTGCTCGCCCGAGGCGCTGCGCAGCCGCGTGCTCTTCACGCCGATGTACTCGACGGTGCCCTGGTAGGCGTCGATGCCGAGGGAGTCGCCGACCACGAACGGACGATCGAGCGCAATCGAGAGCGAGGCCAGCAGGTCCGAGAGCAGGGTCTGCACCGCGAGCGCGAGCGCGATACCGCCGATTCCCAGGCCCGCCAGCAGTGGCCGGATCTGTATGCCGAGATTATCGAGCGCCAGCAACAGCGCGATCGACCAGATCACTATCCCGGCGACGAACAGGATCACTTCCAGCGAACTCGAGAGCACTGCGTCCTGGCCGGCAGCGCGCCGCCGCCGTGCATCGATGGCGTAGCGCACGGCAGCCATGCCCCACATCGCCACCTGCATCCAGAACAACAGCACCAGCGCGATCGTCAGCCCGCGTTCCAGGGGTGGGGGCAAAGTCAGGTAGCGCGAACCCAGCCACACCGCGATCGCCCACAGGAAGAGCCGATTGGTGCGCTCGACCAGCAGCGCCGCAAGATCGATGGCGGAGTGGGCCTGCAGGGGGCCGTGGGAACTCAAGCGGGCGCGCCGCGCACTGATGAAGCGCTGCGCCAGCGGCAGCACCGTGAAGGTGATCAGGAAGGTCGCGAGCGCGAGCGTCCAGGCGCTGAGCGGGTTGCCCAGAAAAACGTGGCTCCAGACTTCAGCTGCACCCGCCATGGGCGCGAACCTTACCTTAACTCAGCCGCGTGCGACTATTCGTCTGCTTCGGTCTGCGGCGCCGCGTCGTCGTTCATGCCGAGTTCCTTGAGCTTGCGGGTGAGCGTGTTACGGCCCCAGCCCAAAAGCTTCGCCGCTTCCTGGCGGTGACCCTGGGTGCGCTTGAGCGCCACGCGGATCAACACGCGCTCGAGCTGCGGCAGCGCCGCATCCACGAGTGGTGCAGCGCCGGTGGTGAGCTGCCCCTCGGCCCAGCTGCCCAGGCGTGTCGTCCAGTCGGCCGGCGCGGGAGCGGCTCCGGCAGCGGCGATCTGCTGCGGCAGATCCGCGACGTGCACTTCGCTCCCCGGGGCCAGCACCGACAGTCGGCGGCACAGGTTGACGAGCTCACGCACATTGCCGGGCCAGCTGTGGCTCGTCAGGCGCGCCAGCGCCTCGGGGGCGAGCTCCTTGGGCTCCACGCCGAGTTCGCGCGCAGCCACCTGCAGATAGTGGTGCAGCAGGTCGGGGATGTCCTCGCCGCGCGCGCGCAGCGGCGGCAACTCAACACGGATCACGTTCAGCCGGTGGTACAGGTCTTCCCGGAAAAGGCCCCGCGTCAGGCGTTCCTCGAGGTCCTGGTGCGTGGCGGCGATCACGCGCACATCCACGCGGATCGGTGTCTGCCCGCCGACACGGTAGAACTCCCCTTCGGCGAGCACGCGCAGCAGGCGTGTCTGCAGCGACACGGGCATGTCACCGATCTCATCGAGAAACAGGGTGCCGCCGTCGGCCTGCTCGAAGCGCCCGCGGCGCAGTGTGTCGGCGCCGGTGAAGGCGCCACGCTCGTGGCCGAAGAGCTCGGACTCGAGCAGATCGGTCGGGATCGCCGAGGTGTTGAGCGCAATGAAGGGCTTGCCCGCGCGTGGGCTGTGCTCATGCAGCGCGCGCGCCACCAGCTCCTTGCCGGTGCCGGACTCCCCGGTGATGAGCACCGTCACGCTCGAGCGGGCCAGCCGCCCGATGGCGCGAAACACCTGCTGCATGGCCGGCGCCCGGCCGAGCAGCTCCGGGATGCGCGCGCCGCCGCCCGCGCCGCTGCCCGGCAGCCCCGCGCTCGCCGCACGCCGCACCAGGGCGACCGCCTGGTCGATGTCGAAGGGCTTAGGCAGGTACTCAAACGCGCCGCCCTCATAGGCGGATACCGCGCTGCCCAGGTCCGAGTGCGCCGTCATGACGATCACCGGCAGCGCCGGGCGCTGGTCGCGGATCCTGCGCAGCAGCTCCAGTCCCGAGGCTCCCGGCATGCGGATGTCGGTGATCAGCACGTCGGGGGCTTCGCGCCGCAACGCATCGAGCGCGCCCTCCGCGGCCTCGAAGGCGCGCGCCGTCATGCCGTCGTTGCGCAGCGCCCGTTCCAGCACCCAGCGGATGGAGGCATCGTCATCGACCAGCCAGACATTCAGTGCCGCGCCGCTCATGTGTGTTCTCCGAGTGGCAGGAGCAGCGTGAACACGGTGCGCCCCGCTTCGCTCTCGAATTCGATAATGCCGCCGTTGCGGGTGGCCAGCTCCTGCGCGACCGCGAGCCCAAGCCCTGTGCCCTGCGCGCGCCCGGTTACCAGCGGATAGAAAATGCACGAGCGCAGTTGTTCCGGCACGCCCGGGCCGTTGTCCTCGACTTCGAGGGCCGCGGCCAGCCGGTGCGAGACGGAACCGATGCTGACGTGGGAGCGCGCCCGCGTGCGCAGCACGATGCGGCCGCTGCCCTCGAGCGCCTGCAACGCGTTGCGCGCCACGTTCAGGAGCGCCTGGATGAGCTGGTGGCGATCGAGCCGCGCGTCCGGCAGGCTCGGATCGTAGTCGCGCTCAATGCTCACCCCGCCAGGGGCCTCGGCGCGCAACAGGTGATACACGTGCTCACAGATCTCGTGGACGTTGAGCACGCTCTTGCTCGGGGCCTGGCTGGGACCTGAGATGGAGTCCACGAGCGCCGCGAGGCGATCCGCCTCGCGGATGATCACCCGCGTGTACTCCTTCAGGTCGGCAGTGGGCAGCTCGCGCTCCAGGAGTTGCGCGGCGCCGCGCAGCCCGCCGAGCGGGTTCTTAATCTCATGGGCGAGCTGGCGCACCATGAGGCGGCTGCCGTCGAGGCGCGCCAGCAGATCGTTCTCGCGCGAAATGCGCTGGCGCTGCGTGGTGTCGGCGAGCTCGAGCAACAGGTGGGTGCCGGTGAGTCCGGCGAGCGGCGTGATGGTGACATCGAGGGTGCGCGCCTCGCGCGCGCCGGCCGGGCGCACCGCGAGCTCGCGGTCGGCGATGCCCTCGCCGCTTTCCAGCGCACGCCTGAGGATCGAGCTCAGGCCGTTCGTGTCATGCAGGAACTCGGCAAACGGCCGGCCGCGCGCCGCCTTTAAGCTGAAGGCGAGCAGGTCCTGCGCGGCAACGTTGGCGTACACCGGACACAACTGCGCGTCCAGCATGATGATGCCGGTGGACAGCGCGTCGAGCAGATCCGCAGGATCGAAGTGTGCGAGCGCCGAGGGACTGGCGTACTCAGCGGCCATGGCGTGGCCGCAGGTTTGGCCCTGCTAGTGCGGTCGCGGGGTCGGGATCGTGGGCTGATTGGCAGGATTGTTCGGGTTGGTGGGAGCCAGTACCGAGGGCTGGCGAACGAAGAACGTCACGCCGGCCGATTGACACACCACCTTGCCGCTGCCGTCGCGCATCACCACCGCCACACTGTGCTCGCCGCGCTCCACGTTGAGCGTGAACTGCAGGCTGTCCGTGGGCTGTCCGGTGACGACGCGCCCGTCGAGCATCACAAAAATCTGGTTGTCCCCGCTCGGTGGCGGATCCACTTGCGCGCTCACCGAGACGGTGTCGGCGTTGGGAAAGTCCTGTTGGTCCGTGGGCGAGGTGACCGCGCACTTGTAGGAGCCGGCAGGCGCCGCGCTGGCAGCAGCGTCGGGCTCGGCGTACTGGGTCGGCTTGTAAGTCTGCGGCGTGCCCAGATGGATCTGCTGTGCGTTCTCGTGCGGCTGATCGCTGTAGTGAATCACGCCGTTTTCGTCGACCCACTTGTAGATCGGGCCGGCGAGCGCCAGCGGGCAACCGAGCAGCATTAAGGTAAACAGCTTCCAGCGCATAGTGACCGAGCATAGCGCCGCGCGGAGCCTGCGTCTCGTGCACGGCTGGCAACGACAGCTGCTGGCGCCTCATTGCACGCTTCAGCAGCTGTAATACAGTTCGAGCTCCACCGGATGTGTCGACATCCGGAACTTCGTCACCTCCTGGAGCTTCAGATTCGTGTAGGCGTCGATCACATCGTTGGTGAACACCCCGCCGCGCGTCAGGAACTCGCGATCCTTGTCGAGGCACTCGAGCGCCATGTCGAGCGAGTGGCACACCGTCGGGATGTGCTTCGCCTCCTCGGGCTCGAGGTCATACAGATCCTTATCCGCCGGATCCCCGGGATGGATCTTGTTCTGGATGCCATCGAGGCCGGCCAGCATCATCGCCGCGAAGGCGAAGTACGGATTGGCGGCCGAGTCCGGGAAACGTACCTCGATGCGGCGCGCCTTCGGACTCGACACCCATGGAATGCGGATCGACGCGGAACGGTTGCGCGCCGAGTAGGCGAGCATTACGGGCGCTTCGAAGCCGGGTACCAGGCGCTTGTAGCTGTTGGTGCCGGGGTTGGTGAAGGCGTTGAGCGCCTTGGCGTGCTTGATGATGCCGCCGATGTAGTACAACGCCAGGTCCGACAGGCCGCCGTACTTGTCGCCGGCGAACAGCGCCTTGCCATCCTTCTGCAGCGACTGGTGCACGTGCATGCCGCTGCCGTTGTCGCCCACCAGGGGCTTCGGCATGAAGGTCGCGGTCTTGCCATAGCCATGCGCGACGTTATGCACCGCGTACTTGAGGATCTGCACCTGGTCGGCCTTCAGCACCAGTCCGCCCGCGCCGATGCCGATCTCGGACTGCCCGGCGGTGGCGACTTCGTGGTGATGCACCTCGACAGTCAGTCCCATCTCCTCGCAGGCAAGACACATCGCCGAGCGGATGTCCTGGAAGGCATCCACCGGCGGCACCGGGAAGTAGCCGCCCTTGATGCCCGGCCGGTGTCCCTTGTTGCCGTCCTGGTATTCGGTCGGCGAATTCCACGCGCCCTGCACCGAGTCGATGGAATAGAACGAGCCGCGCATCTCGTTGCCGAAGCGCACGCTGTCGAAAATGAAGAACTCGTTCTCCGGACCGAAGAGCGCGCCGTCGGCGATGCCCGTCGACTTCAGATACGCTTCCGCGCGCTTGGCGAGTGAGCGCGGATCGCGCTCGTAGCCCTGCATGGTCGTCGGCTCGATCACATCGCAACGGATGTTGACCGTGGTGGCTTCGAAGAACGGATCGAGTATTGCCGTGCTGGCTTCGGGCATGAGAATCATGTCCGACTCGTTGATCCCCTTCCATCCGGCGATGGAGGAGCCGTCGAACATCTTGCCGTCGCGGAACAGCTCTTCGTCCACCAGCTTTGCCGGGATGGTCACGTGCTGTTCCTTGCCGCGCGTATCGGTGAAGCGCAGGTCCGCGAACTTCACCTGCTTTTCTTTTATGAGTTTCAGGACGTCACTCGGGGTCATATCGCCTCCGGAAAAGGGGGTAATCTCGCCAGCGCACGTGGCGGGAATAGTTCTCTAGTGCAGGGCCTGTGCCAGACTCACGAATGCGCCAAATCAATGAGTTAGAGGACCTGGTGAGCGCTGTCTGCACCACAATGATGCGCGTCCGCCTGAGTATTGCACTACTTGTGTGCAAAATGCACTGCCGCGGCTCTCTGCAGCCCTATCGCGCGGGACTTATGCGCGCTGCTGGTGCAATCGGGCTGGCGACGCGGCGGCTGGGCCGATCGCGCCAGGAGTCTGCGGGGCGCGCTGCCGCCGCGAGACCACGATTGTGCGCACCGTATACTCGCGCGCCATGAAAATCGGCCGCGCGCCGCGCACGTTCCAGGAGCTGATCTTCGCGCTGCAGCGCTACTGGTCTGAACACGGCTGCGTGATCCTGCAGCCCTATGACATGGAGGTCGGCGCGGGTACGTTTCACACCGCGACTTTTCTGCGCGCCGTGGGGCCGGAGCCGTGGCGTGCCGCCTACGTGCAGCCGTCGCGCCGGCCTACCGACGGGCGTTACGGCGACAACCCGTTTCGCCTGCAGCACTACTACCAGTACCAGGTGGTGATCAAACCCTCGCCGCTGCCGATCCTGGATTTGTATCTCGGCAGCCTCGCAGCGCTCGGGCTGGATCCACTGGTGCACGACGTGCGCTTCGTCGAGGACAACTGGGAGTCGCCCACGCTCGGCGCCTGGGGCCTGGGGTGGGAGGTGTGGCTGAACGGCATGGAGGTCACCCAGTTCACCTACTTCCAGCAGGTCGGGGGCCTGGACTGCCGCCCCGTCACGGGTGAGATCACCTACGGGCTCGAGCGGCTCGCAATGTATCTGCAGGGCGTCGAGAGCATTTACGACATCCTCTGGAGCGAGGGTCCCTCGGGGCGCGTCACTTACGGTGACGTGTTCCACCAGAACGAGGTCGAGCAGAGTGCCTACAACTTCGAGCACGCCGACGTGCCGACACTGCTCAGGCATTTCGAGGATTACGAGCGTATCTGCCAGGCGCTGCTGGTCGCGAAGCTGGCGCTGCCAGCCTACGAGCAGGTGCTCAAGGCCTCGCACACTTTCAATCTGCTGGACGCGCGCGGCGCGATTTCCGTGACCGAACGGCAGCGCTACATCCTGCGGGTGCGCACGCTGGCGAGCGCCGTGGCGAAGGCTTACCTCGAGCGCCGCGAGGCGCTCGGATTCCCGCTGCTGAAGGCATCGGGCGCCACGCCCGTCGCTGTGGTCCAAGAGCGCCCATGAGCATCGCGCACCACGACTTTCTCCTCGAAATCGGCACCGAGGAGTTGCCGCCAAAGGCGCTGCTCACGCTGCAGAACGCTTTGGTTGCCACGCTCGGGGCCGGCCTCGACAAGGCGGGCCTCAGCCACGGCGAGATCCGTGGGTTCGCAACGCCCCGGCGCCTGGCTGCGCGGGTGTTGCGCCTCGCCGCCGCGCAGCCCGAGCAGCATCTGAAGCGGCGCGGGCCGCCGGTGAGTGCGGCATTCGATGCCAGCGGGACGCCCACGCGCGCAGCGCTCGCCTTTGCCGAAAGCTGCGGCACGAGCGTCGACTCCCTGGAACGCCTCGATGAAGGCAAGGGCTCATTCCTGTTCTTTGTGGGCACCAAGCCCGGGCAGGCGGCGACGCAGCTGCTGCCGGGGATCGTGAAAGCCGCCCTCGACTCGCTGCCGATTCCGCGCCGCATGCACTGGGGCGACGGGACGGCCCTCTTCGTGCGCCCCGTGCACTGGGTGGTGATGCTGTTCGGCAAGGATGTGGTCCCGGCGACGCTGCTGGAAACGCCCGCGGGCCGCATGACCCACGGCCACCGCTTCCACGCCCCGCGGCCCATTCGCATCGGCAGTCCCGGCGCCTACGAGCGCACGCTGCGTGAGCGCGGCTACGTGCTCGCGGACTTCGCGGCGCGGCGCGAGCGTATCCGCGCCGACGTGACGGCGGCCGCGGCGAGCATGAACGGCCGCGCCCTGATCACGGAGGCATTGCTGGAGGAAGTGACCGCGCTGGTCGAATGGCCGGTGGCGCTCGCGGGACGCTTCGAGGAGCGCTTCCTGTCACTGCCGCGTGAAGTGCTGATTTCGACCCTCGAAGATCACCAGCGGTACTTCCCCGTCGAGGATGCGGCCGGCAGGCTCCTGCCCGCTTTCATCACGGTGAGTAACATCGAGAGCCGCGACCCTGCCCAGGTGCGCGCCGGCAATGAGCGGGTCGTGCGGCCGCGGCTCGCGGATGCGGCATTCTTTCTGGAGCAGGATCGCAGGCAGCCGCTCGCGGCGCGCCTGCCGGCACTCGATGCCGTCACCTTCCAGACGCAGCTCGGCTCCCTCGGCGACAAGACCCGTCGCGTGCGCGAGCTCGCCGCCGACATCGCCGCCGCCACCGGCGGTGCGCGCGAGGAGGCGCAGCGCGCGGGAGAGCTGAGCAAGTGCGATCTCGTCACCGCCATGGTGGGCGAGTTCCCCGAGCTGCAGGGCATCATGGGCGCGTACTACGCCGCGGCCGACGGCGAGTCGCACGAAGTCGCGGCGGCGATCCGCGAGCACTACCTGCCGCGCGTGGCGGGCGATGAGCTGCCGGCGACGCGCGCCGGAGTCGCGGTCGCGATCGCCGACAAGCTCGACACGCTCGCGGGAATTTTTGCGATCGGCGGCAAGCCCACGGGCACTAAGGATCCGTTCGGACTGCGCCGCGCCGCGCTCGGATTGCAGCGCATCCTGATCGAAAAGGGGCTCGATCTTGATCTCAGGAGCGCCATTGCCAGGGCGCTCGCCGCCGTGCGCGCCGACATCGAACGCCTTCGCATTCGCTCGCCAGCAACGACAGTCACAGCCAGTGACGCTAGTAACGCCTCATCAGTGAAACAATCAGACGAAATCTATGACTTTCTCATGGAGCGTCTGCGTGCGTATTACCTCGAGCGCACGGGTGTCGCGGCGACGCCGGGCACAGCAAGCGTGACCACCGAGATGTTCGACGCGGTGCTCGCCGCCCGTCCCGCATCGCCGGTGGATTTCGACGCGCGCCTGAAGGCGCTCAGCACCTTCATGGGGCTGCCGGAGTCGGTGAGCCTCACCGCGGCGAACAAGAGAATCGCCAACATCCTGCGCAAGGCGCCGGATGAGGCGCGGCGGGAGGTCGACGTCAACCGGCTGCGCGAGGCAGCGGAAGTGCGGCTCTACGATTCCATGCGCGGGCTGCGCGATTCGGTGGCGGCGGCTACGCAGCGGCGCGAGTACACCGCGGCCTTGGGACAGCTGGCGCAGCTGCGCCCGGTGGTCGATGCGTTCTTCGATCAGGTGATGGTGATGGATGAGGACCGGGAGCTGCGCGCCAACCGCTTAGGGCTCCTCGCCCAGCTGCAGGGGCTTTTCTCAGGGGTCGCGGACCTGTCGCGACTGCCCGGTTGAGCAGCCCGCCGACAAGGGCCGCCGGTGCGCACGCCTGGCGCGGGCCGGTGGTGCAGTGGCTGGGGTCGCTTTTCTTCACCGGGTTCCTGTTCGCCTGGACGTTTCTGTACGCCATCCCGTTCGTGATCATCTGTGCGTGCCTGCCCTTCCGGCGTCGCTTCCCGCTCGCCCGCGCCTACGCGGCCAGCGTGCTCGCGGTGCTGAAGTGGAGTTGCGGCCTCGACTACCGGATCGAGGGCGCGGCTCTCCCGGACGGCTGCCACATCGCGCTGTGGAAGCACTCCTCGTCCTGGGAAACCATGGCGATGATGGTGGTGTTTCCGCGCCAGGTGTGGGTGCTCAAGCGCGAGCTGCTGTGGATACCGGCGGTGGGTACCGGGATCTGGCAGATGCACGCGATCGCCATCAACCGCAGCGCCGGCCACTCCGCGGTCTCCCAGGTCGTCGAGCAGGGCAAGGACCGTCTGGCCGAAGGCGACTGGATCATAATTTTCCCGGAAGGGACGCGCATGCCGGCGGGCGAGACGCGTCGTTACGGAGTTTCCGGCGCGCTGCTGGCGAGCCAGACCGGCAGGCTCATCGTGCCGGTCGCGCACAACGCCGGGTTCTACTGGCCGCGCCGCGGCCTGGTGAAGAAGCCCGGAACCGTGCGTGTGGTTATCGGTCCGTCCATCGCAGCAGGAGGCCGCGAGGCGCGCGAGATCAACGAGGAGGTTCAGGCGTGGATCGAGGCGACGGTACGCAGCCTCGAACCGGCAGCGCGAGCTGCACAAGAGCGCTTCTAGTGGAGGGAGAATCGGGCAGATGGGTGCCGACGTAGGGGGGCGGCGTTGTCTCAAGACTTCGCCCCGGCGTGAAGTTGGCGGAGCACTTCGTCCACGGCGTCGATGACCGCCTGCGGCTTATCCAACTGAATCTCGTGACCTGATCCATTGATGATCCGGTGTACGCCACGCGAGGAGAGGTGCGCGAGGGCCTCGTGCAGAGCAATCCAGATCTTCGAGTAGGATCGGTGGAACCAGACGTCGGAGGGCGTGCCGCTTTTCCCCCATGAGTGCTCTGTGGAGAGCACGACAAGCGGCATTGCGCCAAGGCGGTGGTGATCGACGCTGTCGTAACGGTGTGTATACAGCGACGACATGAGAGAGACTTTATCCGCGAAATAGTAGGCGGTGAAGAACCGAGGCCAGATCGCTCTGAACGCGGTGGGCGTGTCGCTCGGCAAGGCAGCCGCTGACGTACAGTCATCGTATTCCGGACTGGACGGGTCGCGGGGTCCATTCGCGACCAAGAAGGCACAGTGCAGCAGATCGGCCGCGTAGCTTTCCCTCCCGACCACCTCATCAAAACCCGGCTGATTCTCGTCGATGAGCCCCTCTCCGGCCGGACTGGTATCGACGAGGACCATGCCGACGACCTCCTTGGGCCAGCGTTGCGCGAAGAGGCGCGCCTCGATGCCGCCCAAAGAGTGCCCCACCAGCACATACGGTCCCGATATAGGCCCGGCGTTGAGCGCCGTATGCAGGTCGTTCACCACGTCGGAGAGGATCTGCGGCTGGGGCCCCGGATCACTGAAGCCGTAGCCGGCTCGGTCGAAGGCGCAGACGCGCGTTTTTTGCGCGATCACGGGCTGGGTTTTGTACCAGACCACGGACCAGCTGAATATACCTGCCATCAGAATGACCGTCGGGCCGCCGGCGCCCGTGCAGTGCAGGTTAATACGCCGGCCGCCGATATTGACCAACTGACCTGGCTCGACGTAGGGCAGTATTCTCTGGTCCTCCGCCATGGAGGGGGACGGAGTGGGCTGGGCCAGGACGACGTCACCGATGGATAGCAGCAGGGCGGCCAGGATGGCGCGTAGTGCGAACATAGGCATGAGAAGCCTTGGAACAACGTCTCGGTGAATGTTCATTTGAGACCTCTGCATTTTTGGGTCGGGACGGTGTTTCTAACGACGGCACACGCCTCGCGAAGTTCCATTCGGATACAAGGAGAAAAAGAAACCTCACAACACGAACCCGCCGCCATCTGCAGCACTAATGATGCGGATGCAAGTTTGGTCCAGGTGTGCGCGAATGGCGGCTTCGGGAGGAGTGATCGTGCTGGGTGACTGACTGGTTATGGCCGCCGGTCGCCGCTGTGCCGCTGTCGCCAGAGTGGCGTTCAACAACCAGCGAGTTGGGGTAGTGCCCCGAGTTAGGCGACCAAAGATCAGTCAACCCACTCGGCGCCGGAAAATCTCATTAATTGTGTCAGTCAATCTCACCAATTATGGCGAGAGTCTCACTTAATGAGTCATTCGGCAGCAGCTACACGTCCAGGTTCATGACCGACAGCGCGTTCTTCTCGATGAACTCGCGGCGCGGTTCGACCTGATCGCCCATGAGCGTCGTGAAGATATCGTCCGCGGCGACCGCATCCTCGATCTTCACCTGCAACAGGCGTCGTAACTCCGGGTTGATGGTGGTCTCCCAGAGTTGCTCGGGATTCATTTCGCCCAGGCCTTTGTAGCGCTGAATGGTCTGGCCCTTCTTCGCTTGGTCGAACAGCCACTTCATCGCTTCCTTGAAGGAGCCGATGTCCTGGCGCTCATTGCCGCGGGTCACGTAGGCGCCCTCGCCGATCAGTCCCGCCAGGGTGCGGGCCAGATCCGCGATGCGTTGGTATTCGGCGGACTCGAAGAATTCGCGCGGCAGATACTTGTGACTCGGCGTGCCGTGCTCGGTCTTGTGCACGATGACGCGCGCCGCGTGGCTATCACTCGCGCTGCCCAATTCCACGCGGTAGTTGCGAGTGCCGTCCGCCAGCGCGTTCAGCCGCGCGTTGAGATCGGCTGCCCAGCTACGCAGCCACTCGGGGCGATCGAAGTTCGCCGGCGTCACCTCCGGCATGTAGATCAACTGATCGAGCAGCCGCTCGTCGTAGCGCTGCGACCAGCGTTTGACGATCCCCTGCACCTCCATGTACTTGCGCGCCAGCAGCTCCAGCCCCGAGCCGGAGAGCGCCGGGGACTGCGCATTCACGTGCAGGCCGGCGTTTTCGAGCGCGCTGTTGAGCAGCAGTTGCGTGAGCTCGCTCTCGTCCTTGACGTAGGATTCCTGCTTGCCACGCTTCACCTTGTAGAGCGGCGGCTGCGCGATGTAGATGTGACCGCGCTCGATGAGCTCGGGCATCTGCCGATAGAAGAATGTGAGCAGCAGAGTGCGTATGTGGCTTCCGTCAACATCCGCATCTGTCATAATAATCACGCGGTGATAGCGCAATTTCTCGACGTTGAAATCGTCTTTGCCGATCCCGCAACCCAACGCCGTGATGAGTGTGCCGACTTCGGCCGATGACAACATCTTGTCGAAACGCGCTCTTTCAACATTGAGGATCTTGCCCTTGAGCGGCAGGATTGCCTGCGTGCGCCGGTCGCGCCCCTGCTTGGCCGAGCCGCCGGCGGAATCGCCCTCGACGATGAAAATCTCCGACAGTGCCGGATCTTTTTCCTGGCAGTCGGCGAGCTTGCCGGGAAGTCCCGCGATATCGAGCGCGCCCTTGCGGCGTGTCATCTCGCGCGCCTTGCGCGCCGCCTCGCGCGCGCGCGCGGCTTCCACCATCTTGACGACGATGAGGCGCGCTTCCTGTGGATGTTCCAGGAGGAACTCCTGCAGCTTGGTGCCAACGGCGTTTTCCACCACGCCCTTCACCTCGGAGGAAACCAGCTTGTCCTTGGTCTGCGAGGAGAATTTCGGGTCTGGCAGTTTCACCGACAGGATCGCCGTCAAACCCTCGCGTGCGTCATCGCCCGACATCGGGATCCGGTCCTTCTTACCGGACAATTCCTTCTCAACGTAGTCGTTGAGGGTGCGCGTCAGCGCACTGCGGAAGCCGGCGAGATGCGTGCCGCCGTCCTTCTGCGGAATGTTGTTGGTGTAGCAGAACATGCTCTCCTGGTAGGAATCGTTCCACTGGATCGCCACTTCCACCGACACCGGACCGTCCTGGGTGCGGAACCAGAACACCGACTCGTGCACCGGTATGCGTGTGCGGTTCAGATACTTCACGAACGCCTGCAGGCCGCCGGCGTGTGCAAACACGTCGCTCTTGTTTTCGCGCTCGTCGATGAGCTCGATGCGCACACCGGAGTTCAGAAACGACAGCTCGCGCAGTCGCTTGGCGAGAATGTCGTAGTTGAACTGGATGTTGGTGAAGATCTGCGAGCTGGGCCTGAAGCGGATGACCGTACCGCGGTCATGCGTGTCGCCCACGACCGCGAGCGGGGCCGCGGGCACGCCCAGGTGATATTCCTGGCGATGCAGCTTGCCGTCGCGCGAGACGGTGAGCAGCAGGTAGTCCGAGAGCGCGTTGACGACCGACACGCCGACGCCGTGCAGGCCGCCTGAGACCTTGTAGGAGCTGTCGTCGAACTTACCGCCCGAATGCAGCACGGTCATGATGACCTCGGCCGCCGACCGCCCCTCCTCGGGGTGGATATCCACAGGAATGCCGCGGCCGTTGTCGGAAACGGTTACGGATTCATCGGCGTGGATGGTGACGACAATGCGGTCGCAGTGGCCGGCCAGGGACTCGTCGATGGCGTTGTCGACGACCTCGAAAACCATGTGGTGGAGCCCCGTGCCGTCATCGGTGTCACCGATGTACATACCCGGGCGTTTCCGCACCGCATCAAGACCCCTTAAGACTTTGATTTTACTGGAATCGTAGACGTCGTCTGATGCCATGCCGGAACCCGATCTTGTGATGCGACATTATACCGATTGCACCCTCCCCTGTCCCACGTGGAACGTGCGTTCTGGTGTGCCGAAAAGCCGCGATTCTGGGTGCAACGACGTGACAACGAGCTGACATCTCAAGCTCGCGACTTGCGCGATAAATCGCTGCAGTCGCTCGCCATCAAGTTCGGCCGCGGGGTCGTCCAGAAGCAGCGTCGGAGTCGTGTGGGTCAGGTCCTGGAGCAGGCGTAGCTGCGCCACGGTCATGGCCACGGCAACCAGCTTTTGCTGTCCGCGCGAAAGAACCTCCCGCGCCGGTTTTCCGTGGATCCGCACGGCAATGTCAGCGCGATGGGGGCCGCTGTGCGTAACGTGGCGCGCCTCGTCGCGCGCTCTGGAAGCCGTGAGCGCCTCCATGAGGCTATGGTCCTGGCCCCAGCCGCGCAGGTAATGCAGGTCGACCTCGAGTCCACTCAGGGCGGCGACGGCGGCCAGCCAATAGGGCTGCAGCCGGGTTACAAAGCGCTGACGTGACTCGGCAATCAGCTCGCCCAGGCGTGCGAGTTCGGGGTCGAAGGCTACGGCCTGTGCAGCCTCGATCTTGAGCGCTGCGTTACGCTGCTTGAGGGCGCGCGTGTAGCGGAGCCAGGTATCGATGAACAGGGGTTCCACGTGGAACACCGCCCAGTCCATCCAGCGACGGCGCCGATAGCCGCCTTCCTCCACCAGTCTGTGGACTCCCGGATCGATCACCTGAACCGGGAAGGCATTCGAGAGTTCCGCGAGAGACTGCGCCGGTCGGCCTGCAATCCGTGCCGTCGTTGAAGTTGCCGTGGCCTCAAAGCCCAGTGTTTGTATCTGCCCGGAAGCCGCTTCAACCTGACCAATGACGCGCAGGTAATCCTTTCCCCGCTGAATCAGGCGCTCATTGTTTCGTGTGCGGAACGATCGACCGCGCCCGAGTAGGAACATCGCCTCGAGCAGCGAGGTCTTGCCCGAGCCGTTGTCCCCCCAGATGAGCGTCAGCCCGGGGGAGGTCTCGAGCTCGGCGTGCTCGATGCACCTCAGGTTGCTGACCTTCAGGTCCGAGAGACTCACAGATACTCCGGTGCCGGAGTTGCAGACAGACAGCGCAATGGTAGTGGCAGTGAGGGTGCGCCGGGCCGGCCCATCCGGGTGGCTGGTCGCCAAGCGATCGTCGGCCCCCTGCACTGCGTTCCACGTGGAACATCTGCAGAGCGCGCAGGCCGCAAGTTCGCGACACCCACCCTACCTGAGCTCGTGGAGGTTACAGCCGGCGAGGTCCGATGCGCGCGATCACTCCGCACCCCCGCCAGTTGTTCCACGTGGAACACCGAGCGACAGGCCGGCCCGCCGGCGCCTGCAGCCATCAATGCGTGGGTGGCCGGGGGTTCGCGCTGGCACCCGGACATGGCCGTCATTCGATGACTTCGAAATGCCTGGCCCGCTGGTCGTACTCGATCATCATCGATGCGACATGAGCCGGTACCACGGCAGCTTCGGGATCGGACCCGGCGAACTTCACGATCGCTTCCAGCGAGCGCCATCGGGTAACGATCAGGAACTCGACACCCCCGGTGATCGGACGAGAGAGGATCGATACGTCGATGAACCCAGCGATTGTCCGCAGCGCGGGAAAAGTCTCGCTGCGGAGGTGGCTAAGGTAGTTCTGCGCCTGGTCTGGCCGCGCCAGCCCGCGCCATTGCCTCGATATCACCTGTCTACCCGCCCGGCACAGCACCCGGATAGCCCGCGTGAAATGCGGGGAGACGCGTGCGACCGGGCCCGCTCAGTCCGCCAGGTCGCAATTGCTCCGACCCCTACAGTCGCATCGGCATCACGACGTAACGGGTGTTCGTCGTGTCCGGCGCGTGGATGAGGCAACTGCTGTTCGAGTCTGTAAGCCCGATGATCACTTTGTCGGTCTCGATCGCGCCCAGGGCATCCAGCAGGTAGTTGACGTTGAAGCCGATCTCCACTTCCTCGCCCTTGTAGGCCACCTCGACCTGGTCCTCCGCTTCCTCCTGCTCGGGGTTATGCGCCTGCAGGGTGAGAAGGTCCGGTCGCGCCGTAAGGCGAATACCGCGGTACTTCTCGTTCGACAGGATGGCTGTCCGCTGCAACGCCTGGCGCAGAACCTCGCGGTCCGCCTCCACGGTCCGGGGCGGACTCGCGGGAATAACCCGTCCGTATTCCGGGAAACGTCCGTCAATTAGCTTCGAAGTGAAGCGAATTTCGCCGATCTGGGCGCGAACGTGATTAGTGCCGACGGCGAGCTCGATATTGCCCTCGGTGCCCAGAATCCGTTGCAGCTCGAGTACTCCCTTGCGGGGGACGATCACCTGGTGATTGGCTTTTGCCTTGCCGGTGAGCGCCATCTCGCACAGTGCTAGGCGGTGCCCATCGGTAGCCACCGCGCGCAGTGCCTTGCCGTCTGTCTCCAGCAAGAGGCCATTGAGGTAATAGCGGACATCCTGCTGCGCCATGGAGAAATGCGTCTTGTCGATGAGGCGCCGGAATTCGCCTTGCGCCACGGTGAGGGTCTGCTGCGCGTTGATTTCCTCCACCAGCGGAAACTCCGCCGCCGGCAAACTCGAAAGCGTGAAACGGCTGCGCCCGGCGCGCACGGACACGCGCTCACCCTCGGTGCTCAGCGTGACACTCGCCTTTTCCGGAAGGGAGCGAAAAATATCGAGCAGCTTGCGCCCGGGCACGGTGATGTCGCCCGCCTGCTGCACGCTTACTTCGCTGGTGGCGACGAGTTCCACTTCCAGATCACTGCCCGTCACGCTCAAACGGTTGTCGCGTGCTCCCAGGAGCACGTTCGCCAGCACCGGCATGGTTTGCCGTCGCTCCACGACTCCAATAACACTTTGCAGGGGAGCGAGGATGTCTTCGCGTGCAGCGGTCAGCTTCATGGGATTAACTCTCTATCTGGAATCAAATTAGCTTTATATAAAGACTTATAGTTAAGACTATAGAGCCTGTGCATAACGAGTATAAAAAAACTTCGGCTGTTTCCTCAGAGCCTTAGCACGCGTTTCGCGGCTGATAAGTCTCCGCACAAGCTGCCGGACTTCTGTGCCAGACCTGTGGGTAAGTTATCCACAGTTTCACACACAGAAAACCCACAGCGAAACAACCCTCAACCCGCCAGGGTTCTCAACAGGTTTGAATAATCTTCCTTCACGCGCTGTTCCACGTCACGCAGTTGTTTGATCCGCTTGCAGGCGTGCATCACCGTCGTGTGATCACGGCCGCCGAAAGCATCGCCGATCTCCGGCAGGCTGTGCGTGGTGAGTTCTTTCGCGAGCGCCATGGCGACCTGCCGCGGCCGCGCCACCGAACGGCTGCGTCGCTTGGACAAAAGATCCGCCATGCGCACCTTGTAGTAATCCGCGACGGTTTTCTGGATATTTTCGATGGTGACCAGCTTCGCCTGCAGCGACAGCAGGTCCTTGAGCGCTTCGCGCGTGAACTCCAGCGTGATCGGATGCCCGGTGAAGCGCGAATTGGCGATCACCCGGCGCAGTGCGCCTTCGAGTTCGCGCACGTTCGAGCGGATGCGTTTGGCTATGAAAAAGGCCACTTCCTCGGGAAGCTGGACGCCCGTGGCATGCGCCTTGGTCATGAGGATCGCCACGCAGGTCTCGAGTTCGGGCGGCTCGATCGCCACCGTCAGTCCCCATCCAAATCGCGACTTCAGCCGCTCCTCGAGCCCCTCGACCTCCTTCGGGTAACGGTCGCAGGTAAGGATCACCTGGTGCTGGCCCTCGAGCAGCTCGTTGAAGGTATGGAAGAACTCTTCCTGCGAGCGCTCCTTGCCGGCAAAAAACTGGATGTCATCGATCAGCAGCGCATTCAGCGAGCGGTACGCGGTCTTGAACTCACTCATGGCGCCATGCTGCAGCGCACGCACCATGTCGCCCACGAAACGTTCGGAATGCACATACGCAATCCGCGCTTCCGGGTCGCGTTCCTTAATGAGATGCGCGATCGAGTGCATCAGGTGGGTCTTCCCGAGACCCACGCCGCCGTACACGAACAGCGGGTTATAGGCCCGGCCGGGATTTTCAGCGACCTGCAGCGCCGCAGCCTTCGCGAGCTGGTTGCTCTTGCCCTCGACGAAGGTGGCGAAAGAAAAGTCGGCGTTGAGCCGCGCGCCGACCACCAGGCCTTCCGCCCGGCGGGGCTTCGCGGGCAATAGCGGCGGGGGGGCACCCCGCAGGGGCAGCGCACGCGAGCCGACTTCCACGGTCACGATGGGGGCATCCCCGGTGCTTTCGTCGCGCAGCAGTTCCCCGATGCGCGGCAGCAGGTTGGCGTTGACCCAGTCCACCACGAAGCGGTTGGGGGCCAGCAGTTTCAGGGCACCATTGCCCTCCATGGCCTGCAGCGGCCGCACCCAGGTATTGAACTGCTGCTCGGGAAGCTCCGCTTCCAACGCGCCCATGCAGCGAGTCCAAAGGGACGCTTCCACGCGCGTTGCCTCCGCGACGTTTCTTGTGAACGTTAAGGAAAGGGCTGCGAAGTCTATACCGGTCGTGCGACGTGCTGAAGATTTTCGCGTGCGCTTTGTATTGACACCTTGGCGCTCAACGGCTTAGCCTTGCCGCCCTTTTTTGACTGCCACGAATCGTTCCACGGAGCCCACGGTATGAAGCGTACCTATCAACCGAGCAAAGTGCGTCGCAAGCGCACCCACGGGTTCCGTGCGCGCATGGCAACAAAGACTGGCCGCAGGGTCCTCGCGCGGCGCCGCGCCAAGGGCCGGCGTAAGCTGATACCCTAGAATCCATAAGGTCGCCCGCGCGAACAGTACTTGCAGCGCAGCTTCGCGACCCCAAGATCTTCTTAAGTCAGGGGCTCAATGCGAGGGCAGCTCACTCTGCCGGCGCAGCGTCGCCTGCGGCGTAAATGCGACTTCGACGCCGCGTACGCGCGCGGCCGGCGTTTGGGTGACGGATTTTTCAGCGTGACAGTGATGAACAATAAGCTCACCGCACCGCGCTTAGGAACGGCGGTGGGCGTGCGGGTGGCGGGAGGCGGGGTCGCGCGTAACCGCATTCGCCGCATCATTCGCGAGTCCTTCCGTCTGCACCAGCGTGAGATTCCCGCCGTGGACCTGGTGGTGAGCGCGCGTCCGCGCGTCAAGGGCGCGCCGGCTAGGGCGCTGCACGCGAGCCTCGAAGCGCTGTGGAAGGAAGTTGCTGCACGATGCGCGGCTGCGTCGCACTCCTGATCCGTGTGTACCAGTGGACCGTGAGCCCGCTGCTGGGCCCGCGGTGCCGCTTTTATCCCAGCTGTTCGCAGTACGCCCTCGATGCGGTGCTGCGCTTCGGCGTTGTCAAAGGCGGCTGGCTCGGGCTCAAGCGCCTCGGCCGCTGCCACCCGTGGCACCCGGGGGGCTTCGATCCCGTGCCGCCCGCGACGCGCTCTCTTGCCTGCACCCACCACGCTCATGACCAATAACTTCATCACCAACAGCCCCCGCGTTTATCTGTGGGTCGCGCTCGCAGCGCTGCTGCTTCTCAACTACGAGGCATGGATGCGCGACTACGCGCCGCCACCGGGTGCAGCAACCGCTGCCGCGACCACGGCCAGCGCACCGGCGGCGTCACCCGCGAACGACCTGGGCAATCGTGTACCGGACGCGTCCGCGCCAGCGGCCGCGACAGGTAATGCGGGCGCGGGAGCGCAGCCACCCGCATCGTCTTCGGCCGCTTTGGCGGCTGAAGTGCCGGGCGGACCGGCAGCGGCCGCGACCAGCGCCAGCGTCGCTGCTGCCGCACCCGTAGTGCATGTGCGCACCGATGTCCTTGACCTCGACATCAGCACCCGCGGCGGCACGCTCGAGCGCCTCGACCTGCTCGCTTATCCCCTGGTCAAGGGCGAGCCCGCACCGGTGCGCCTGGAGAATACGGACCCCGCGTCGCTCTACACACTGCAGTCGGGCCTCACCGGTTCCGGGAGCGCGTCCTATCCGACGCATCTGGCCACCTGGGCGAGCGCCGCCGACAGCTACACCCTCGATGGTGGCGATGAGTTGCGAGTGCCGCTCACCTGGAGCGAAGGGGGTGTGAACGTCACCAAGACCTTCGTGTTCCACCGCGGCAGCTACCGCGTGGACGTGGACTACGCCGTGCACAACGGCGGCGCCACGCCCTGGGCTGCGCGTCCCTACGCGCAGATCCTGCGCGACGACCCGCCCACCAAGCGCTCCTACTTCAACGTCTCGAGCTACGCGTTCCACGGGCCGGCGCTGTACGACGGCACCAAGTACCGCAAGCTCAAGACTGACTCGGCGGATGACAGCCACCTGGCGCTCGACGTGCGTAATGGCTGGGTCGCAGCCCTGCAGCATTATTTCGTGAGCGCGATCGTGCCGCCGCGCGAGGTGCCGTGGCACTTCAGCCTGGGGGTCTCGGGGCAACAGTACCTGCTGACGGCCACAGGACCTGAAAGGACCGTGGCCCCCGGTGACAGCGCGCAGTTCACCACCACGCTGTTCGCCGGACCGAAGCTGCAGGGGCAGCTCGAGGCGACGGCCCCCGAGCTGGGACGTGTCGCCGATTACGGGAGCCTGTATTTCCTCGCCCAGCCGCTGTTCCGCGCGCTCGCTTTCGTGCACAAGGTTACCGGCAACTGGGGCGTGTCGATCATCCTCGTCACGCTGCTCCTGAAGCTGTTGTTCTATCCCTTGTCGGAGGCGAGCGGCCGCTCCATGGCCAAGATGAAAACCCTGCAGCCGCGCATCAAGAGCCTGCAGGAAACCTACGCCGACGATCGCGAGAAGCTCGGCAAGGCGATGATGGAGCTCTACAAGCGCGAGAAGATCAACCCGGTCGCCGGCTGCCTGCCGATCGTCATCCAGATCCCGGTGTTCATCGCTTTCTACTGGGCGCTGCTCGAGAGCGTGGAGATGCGCCAGGCGCCGTTCGCGTTCTGGATCCACGACCTGTCCTCACGCGATCCGTTGTTCATCCTGCCGGCCATCATGGCGGTGGCCATGTTCGTGCAGTACAAGCTGAACCCCGCGCCGCCGGATCCGGTGCAGGCCAAGGTGTTCATGTTCATGCCGCTCGTCATGTCGGCGACCTTCGCGTTCTTCCCGGCGGGACTGGTGCTCTACTGGGTGACCAACACGGTCCTGTCGATCGCGCAGCAATGGAATATCAACCGCCGCATCGGGGCGGCGATGGCGAAGCGGACCTGACGCGAAGGCGCCGCCGTCAGCTCGCCGGGCACGGATCGTTCAAGGCGACGGGTCGCGCACCTGGCGGCGCATCCGGCGCCGGGAACAGCTGACCGAAAGTGAAGGCCTCGGGATGCGGGCCCTTGCGCCGCAGCGCCTCAAGTCTCCCGAGGGCTTCCGCTACGTCGGGCCGATGTCCGCGGGGCACCCACCACAGCACCAGGTACGAATCGCTCATGCGTTCGAACCATTCGCGGCGGCGGCGCACGATCTCAATGTGCCCGCCGTGGTAGACGAACTGCCGCAGCGCCTCCGCATCCCGCCACACCGACATGTTGACCAGCATGTTCTCATCAGCGAAGGGCCGGATCGCGGTGGCGTCCCCGGCCTCGGTCTGCAGGCGCCACACGAAACCCGGCGCCGCATCGGCGAGCGCGTTGATGCGCTCGAGGTTGGCGGCGAACTCCGCCATGACCGGCGAATCCATCGGCCCCCTGACGATGCCGATGTTCAGCTGTGCAAGCTCATAGGCCGACATGAGTGCGTCGCTCGCTTAACGGTCAACACGAGGATAGCGAAGCGACGGGTGACGGGACAGCGCGACGGGGCTAGCCTTGTTCCCGGCCCCCATGACGCGCACCGACACCATTGCCGCCGCAGCCACGCCCCCGGGAAGAGGCGGCATCGGGATCGTGCGCATCTCGGGCCCGAAGGTGCCGGAGCTGGCCGCGGTGCTGCTCGGCGGGAACGTGCCCAAGGCCCGCCACGCGACGTTCGCGCGCTTTTTGGATGCGCAGCGTCAGCCAATCGATGCCGGCCTCGCGCTGTTCTTTCCCGCGCCGCATTCCTACACCGGCGAGCACGTGCTGGAACTGCACGGTCACGGCGGCCCGCTGGTGATGGAGGCGCTGGTGTCGCGGGCCGTGGAGCTCGGCGCGCGCCGTGCGCAGGCCGGGGAATTCACCCAGCGGGCGTTCCTCAACGACAAGCTCGACCTCGCGCAGGCCGAGGCCATCGCCGATCTCATCGACGCCGGCACCCAGCAGGCGGCGCGCGCCGCCATGCGCTCGCTGCAGGGCGAGTTCTCCGCCATGGTGCGCGGCCTCACCGAAGCGGTGATCGAACTGCGCACCTACGTCGAGGCGGCGATCGACTTTCCGGAAGAGGAAATCGATTTCCTCGCCGACCGCGAGCTCGCCGCACGCTTCCAGGCGGTGCGCGACCACTTCGAGGGCGTCTCGGATAGCGCACGCCAGGGACGCCTGCTGCGCGAAGGCATGACGGTCGTCATCGCCGGCCGTCCGAACGCCGGCAAGTCGAGTCTTCTGAATCGCCTCGCGGGCTATGACGCGGCGATCGTTACGCCGATCGCGGGCACCACGCGCGATGTGGTGCGTGAGCGCATCAGCATCGACGGCATGCCGCTGCACGTGCTCGACACCGCGGGCCTGCGCGACGGCGGCGATGCTGTGGAAGAGGAGGGCATGCGGCGCGCCCACGCCGAGATGCGGCGCGCCGACCGGGTGCTGTTCGTCATTGATGCCGCCGCGGATCCCGACGCCAACGCCTTTCGCGAGGAGCTCGCGCGTCTGCCGGCGGACGTCCCGGTGACACTGGTGTTCAACAAGTGCGACCGCGCGGTCGGCATCCCGGTCGCCGACACGCTCACCGGCCCACCGCGCCTGGTGCTGTCCGCCTTAAGCGGCTTGGGGCTGGATGAGCTGCGCACGCACCTGAAGAAGTGCATGGGTTACCAGACCGCCGACGGCGGCACGGTCAGCGCGCGCCGCCGGCACCTGGAGGCCCTGGCGCGCGCCCGGGCGCACACCGAGGAAGCCGCGCGGCAACTCACGGAGCGGCGCGCGGGAGAGCTGGTGGCCGAGGAGTTGCGTGCCGCGCAGCGGGCGCTGAGCGAGATCACCGGCGAGTTCACGAGCGAGGAGCTGCTGGGGCGGATTTTCGCAGGCTTTTGTATTGGCAAATGATGCGCTGCCGGCGGGGGGCCTGCTTCACGCAGGCGTGAGCCGCACCACCGGCTTCAGTGCGCGGCCGCGGCCGCAGCGCGCAGCCCCAGGTCCTTGCTGTATACGACGTCCATGACGTTGTCGTACCAGCCTTCCACTTCGGGCTTCACCAGGTGCCTGTTGACATAGAAGTACAGCGGGATGAGCGGGGTGTCCCGCAGCATGAGGCGCTCGGCCTCTTCCAGCAGTGCGCGGCGCTTTGACGCATCCGTTTCCGCCGCCGCGCGCGCGAGCAGCGCGTCGTACTCCGGGCTCTTGTAGTGCGGCAGGTTCACGCCGAAGTCGCTCTTCAGGTACTGCGCGAAGGTGTAGGCGTCGTTGTAATCCCCGACCCAGCTCGCACGGAACACTTCGACATCGCCGCGATCGATATCCTGCAGCAGCGATTTGAATTCCACCTGGGTGAGACGCACGTCAACGCCCAGCGCCTCCTTCCACATGGAAGCGATCGCAACCGCGAGCTTGGTGTGCACCTCGCCTGAGTTGTAGCGCAGCTCGAAGGACAACGGCCGCGCGCGCGAGTAGCCGGCCTGCGCGTACAGGCGCCGCGCCTCGGCGATGCGTGCCCCCATGGGCTCGCCGCGATAATCGAAGGACTGCGAGGTGTAGTTGTCGACCCCGGGGGGCACCCAGCCGTAGGCGGGCAGCTCTCCCACCCGCAGCACGCGTTCCACCAGCATCTCGCGGTCAATGACCAGGGACAGCGCCCGGCGCAGCTTCGGGTTGTCGCGAAATGGCGCGCGGCGCAGGTTGAAGCCGTACATGTAGGTCGAGAGCTGGGGACCCACGTGCAGCTGATCGGCGAGGTTTGCCTTGATCCAGTCGAACTGCCCACGCGGCACGACCGCCGTGACCTGCAGCTCCCCGCCGCGATAGCGCGCCAGCTCCGCGTTCTCATCCGAAATGGGCAGATACTTCACGCCATCCAGGCGCGTCGCCGCGTCGTTCCAGTAGGAGTGATTGCGCGCCGCCAGGATGTACGAGCCCTGCACCCACTCCTTGAGCACGAAGGCGCCATTGGAGACCATCACGCCCGCTCGTGCGTAGCCGTCCGCGGAGCGCGCCAACGTCGGGCGGTGCACGGGGCAGGTGCTCGGGTGCGACAGGAGCGCCGGCAGGTACAGCGCGGGCGAGGCGAGCGTCACGACCACGGTGGAGTCATCGGGGGCGGCCACGCCGAGCGACTGCGGCGGCTTCCTGCCCGTGATGATGTCGTTGGTGTTGGCGATGACGTCGATGTACTGCGCGTACGCGGAAGCCGTCGCGGGATTCACCAGCCGCTGCAGCCCCGCCACGAAATCCGCGGCCACCACCCGATCGCCGTTCGACCAGCGCGCCTCGGGGCGCAGCTTGAACGTCCAGATGAGGCCATCTGCACTCGCGCTCCAGGAGCGCGCGACGCCGGGCGCAGCGTCGGCGTGGTGGTCGAGCGTGGTCAGCCCTTCACACAGATCGCGCACGATGTTCTGGGCCTCGGCGCCGCGGACCTTCTGGGGATCGAGGGAGTCTGGATCGGGTCCCACGCCCCGCACCAGGATCGCCGGCTGCGACTCGCTGCTCCCGGCTGCGCGAGCGCCCTCATGCCGATTACAGCCTGTCAGTGAACCAATCAGGCATATAACTGCGGGGATTAGTATTGTAGGAGAAACAGTTTCGAGGGATTTTCGGCCCGCATGCGCCTCACCGCGTGCCCCAGCACGCGCAGCTTTCATTGCCCGCGCGTCCGGCTCGCGTTGATTTCGCCCCGTAGCTTTTCCGTGGCGCGCCGCGCCGCGCTCGCGAAGTCCTCGCCCTGCGAGGCGTACAGGATGCTGCGCGAGGAACTGATGATGAGGCCGGTGCCGTTTGAGGTCTGACCGTTGTGCACGACCTGCGCGACGTCGCCGCCTTGCGCACCCACCCCCGGCACCAGCAGCGGCATGTCGCCCACCAGGGCTCGCACCTGCGCGAGCTCGCGCGGGTAGGTCGCACCAACAACCAGGAGACAATTGCCGCGCGAGTTCCAGCGCTGCGCGGTCAACTGCGCCACCACCTGGTAGAGCGGTCGCCCGTCGACGAGTAGATCCTGCAGATCGCCCGCCCCGGGGTTGGACGTGCGGCACAGGATGATGACGCCCTTGTCCGCATGCCGCAGGTACGGCTCCAGTGAATCCCCGCCGAGGTAGGGATTGACGGTTACGGCGTCGGCGCCGTACCGCTCGAACGCCTCGATGGCATAGCGCTCGGCGGTGTTACCGACATCGCCGCGCTTGGAGTCGAGGATGACCGGCACCGCCGGGTGGGCTTTGTGGATGTACTCGATGGTGCGCTCGAGCTGGTCCTCGGCCTCGCACGCGGCGTAGTGCGCAAACTGCGGCTTGTAGGCGCACACCAGATCCGCGGTGGCGTCGATGATGGCCTTGTTGAACTGGAAAATCGGCGAGGCTGCCGCGGCCAGCTGGCGCGGCAGGCGCTCGATCTCAGGATCGAGCCCCACGCACACCAGTGAATCGTTCTTGTGCCAGGCTTCGCCGAGCGCCTGGATGAAGGTACTCATGCGGCCCTGAACGCGCGGGCTGCGGAGCGCTTCTTCAGGTGCACCAGCAGGATCGACACCGCCGCCGGCGTCACGCCCGGGATGCGCCCGGCCTGGCCGACCGTGAGCGGGCGGCTCTCGCTGAGCTTCTGGCGCACCTCGTGCGACAGGCCGGCGAGCGCACCATAGTCGAGGTCGGCTGGCAGCGCCGTTTCCTCGTTGCTCCTGGCGCGCTCGATTTCGTCCTGCTGCCGCTCGATGTAGCCGGCATAACGCGCGCGCACTTCGACCTGGATCCGCACCTGGGCCGCCAGGCGATCATCCAGCGCGACCGCGTCCGGGCCGCACCACACCGGCGCGCCCGCGATTTCGATGAGGGCGTCGTAGCTCACCTCGGGCCGCCGCAGCAGCTCGAAGGCTGAAGCGTCGCGCCCCAGCGCGCCGCCCAGAACACGCTCCGCCCAGGCCGCCGGCACGTCCGCCGGCTTTACGCGGCGCGCGCTGAGGCGAGCGACCTCAAGCTCCGTCAAGCGCGCTTTCGCCTCGAAGAGTCCCCAGCGCTCGTCGTCGACGAGACCGAGCTCCCGGCCCTTCGGTGTCAGGCGCAGGTCGGCATTGTCCTCGCGCAGCAGCAGGCGGTGCTCCGCGCGGCTGGTGAACATGCGATACGGCTCGCGCGTGCCCTGCGTGACGAGGTCATCGATGAGCACGCCCAGGTATGCCTCACTGCGCTTCGGCTGCCAGGGCTCCCGTTGCTTCACGGCAAGCGCGGCATTGATACCGGCGACGAGTCCCTGGGCGGCGGCCTCCTCGTAGCCGGTGGTGCCGTTGATCTGGCCGGCGAAGTAGAGGCCCTCGAGCGCGCGCGTCTGCAGCGATGGCTTCAGGTCCCGCGGATCAAAGAAGTCGTATTCGATGGCGTACCCGGGACGCGTGAGATGCGCGTGCTCGAAGCCGCGGATGGTGCGCACGAACTCGCACTGCACATCGAAGGGCAGGCTGGTGGAGATCCCGTTCGGATAGATCTCGTGGGTAGTGAGCCCTTCGGGCTCGACGAAAATCTGGTGCGACGCCTTGTCCGCAAAGCGCACGACCTTGTCCTCGACCGACGGGCAGTAGCGCGGGCCCACCCCCTCGATCACGCCGGTGAACAGGGGCGAGCGATCCGTCGCGACACGGATTATGTCGTGTGTGCGCCCATTGGTGCTTGTAATGAAACAATTAACCTGTTCCGGATGCTCGTTGGCCCGCCCAAGGAACGAGAACACAGGCGTTGGCGTATCACCGGGCTGCACCGTCATGACGGACCGATCGATCGTGCGCCCGTCAATGCGCGGGGGCGTGCCGGTCTTCAGGCGCGCAACACGCAAGGGCAACTCGCGCAGGCGCGATGCGAGACGGTTGGAGGGCGGGTCGCCGGCTCTGCCACCTTCGTACTGCGTGAGGCCGACGTGGATGCGTCCGCCCAGGAACGTGCCGACGGTGAGCACTACCGATGGCGCCTCGAAGGTAATTCCCGTGGCGGTGACCACGCCGCGCACGCGGCCGCCGGTCACCACGAGATCCGCCGCTTCCTGCTGGAAGAGCGACAGGTGCGGCTGGTTCTCGAGCAGGGTGCGGATCGCCTGGCGGTACAGCTGCCGGTCGGCCTGGGCACGCGTCGCACGCACCGCCGGCCCCTTGCTCGCGTTCAGGGTGCGGAACTGGATGCCGGCGCGGTCCGTGGCACGCGCCATCGCCCCGCCGAGCGCATCGATCTCGCGCACCAGGTGACCCTTGCCGATGCCCCCGATGGCCGGATTGCAGCTCATCTGTCCGAGCGTCTCGATGCTTTGAGTCAGGAGTAGCGTACGGGCGCCCAGGCGCGCGGCCGCCAGCGCGGCTTCCGTGCCGGCATGGCCGCCGCCGATGACGATGACGTCGAAGCTTTCGCGGTTGGGTGTAGGAAGCTGGCTCACGGTGCGATGGCTGGCATGTTGGGGCCGCGTATTGTAGCTGGCGGGCAGCCGATGACATCATGAGCCACACCTGATGCCGAACTACCTCCCCCGTCTTGGCGCCCTGCTCATCCTGGGGCTGGTCGCGGCGAGCCAGGCGCCGGCGGCAGCGCCGCCTCCAGAACTCACCGCGTGCGAACTCGAGCACCCGTTGCATCTTGCGACGGTGGCGGCGCAGTGCATGGAACTCAGCGTCCCGGAAAATCTCGAGCGACCGTCCGGCCGGCAGATCCGGCTGCACGTCGCCGTCGTGCCCGCGATCAATCGCAACAAGCGCCCGGATCCCCTGTTGGTGCTGGCGGGCGGCCCCGGCATGGCGGCGGGCGCCTTCTACGCGGAAAGCGCGGGCGCCTTTGCGCGCATTCACCGCGATCGGGATATCGTGCTCGTGGACCAGCGCGGCACCGGCATGTCCCACGCGCTCAACTGCGCGCTGTCCGAGGAGGAGCTCTACAGCGAGAACGACGCACTGCTGCTGTCACAGACGCAGCGCTGTCTTGCCACGCTCGCCCCGCTCGCCGACGTCGCGCAGTACACCACGAGCGTAGCGGTGCAGGACCTGGAGCGGGTGCGCGCCGCCTTCGGCTACCAGCAGGTGAACCTCTACGGCGTGTCCTATGGCACGCGCGTCGCGCAGCACTACCTGCGCCGCTTCCCCGCGCACACGCGCGCCGTGGTGCTCGACGGCGTCGTGCCGCCCGAGGTCGCGCTCGGGGCGTCCGCGGCCGAGGACGCCGAGAATGCGCTCATGGGCACCTTCACGCGCTGCGTGCACGACGCCTTGTGCCACGCGCGTTTCGGAGACCCCGCCGTTACCTACCGACAGCTGCGCGCGGCGCTCGCGCTGCATGCCGTGCCCGTCAACCTCCCCGACCCGACCTCCGGTGAGCCGCTGCACGTGGATTTCACCGCCCAGCACCTCGCGGCGGTGCTGCGTTTCCTGATCTACGCGCCGCAAGGTACGGCGCTCCTGCCACTGTTGCTGCACGAGGCCGACGCCGCCCACGACTTCACGCCACTGGCGGCGCAGTTTCGCCTCATCAGCCGCGCCTACGCCGGTGAATTCGCCATCGGCATGCACAACACGGTGGTGTGCTCCGAGGACGTGCCGTTTTACCCGACGCAGTCCGTCGACCGCGCAGCGCTCGAGCGCACCTTCATGGGCACGCGCCAGCTGGATGGTCTGGCCACGCTGTGCCGCGTCTGGCCGCGCGGGCCGGTGGACGCCGACTTTCACGAGCCACTGCAAAGCGACGTGCCGGTGCTGCTCTTGTCGGGGAGCGATGACCCGGTGACCCCGCCGGCATTCGCGCAGCAGGCGCGGCGCGGCCTGCATCACAGCCTGAGCCTGGTGCTGCCGGGCTTCGGGCACTCACAGCTCGCCTCGCCGTGCGTGGCGCGCCTGCTCGAGCGCTTCTACGCAAGCGCGACGGTCGATGGCCTGGATGTCGCCTGCACGCGGGAGGCGCGGCCGCAGGCGTTCTTCATTTCCCGCAATGGCCCGGGGCCATAGGACTTAGGGCGCGCGCGTGATCGCAGCCAACAATCTCGACAAACGCTTCGGTGCGGTGGTCGCCGTGCGGGACCTGAGCCTGCGCGCGCGCGACGGGCGCATCACCGGGCTCCTGGGGCCGAACGGCGCCGGCAAGTCGACCACGCTGCGGATCCTGTACACGGTGCTCAAGCCGGATTCCGGCGATGCGTTTATCGACGGTCACAGCGTAATGTGCGCGCCGCTCGCCGCCGCCAGCTGCATCGGCGTCCTGCCGCACGGCGCCGGCATCTACCCCAACCTCACCGCGCGCGAGAACATTCTGTACTTCGGCGCACTGCAGGGCCTGAAGCGCGCTGCCGCGCGCACTCGCGCGCAGCAGCTCATCGAACTGCTCGACATGGGGGAGTTTGCCGAGCGGCGCGCCCGCGGTTTCTCGCAGGGGCAGCGCGTGAAGACCGCGCTCGCGCGGGCGCTGGTGCACGGCCCGCAGAACCTGCTGCTCGATGAGCCGACCAACGGCCTCGACGTGATGGCGGTGCGCAATCTGCGCGCGCTGCTGGCGGGCCTGCGCGACGCGGGCCATTGCATTCTCTTCTCGAGCCACGTGATGCAGGAGGTGAGCGCGCTGTGCGATGAGCTGGTGGTGATCGCGCACGGCACGGTGCTCGCCGCCGGGACGCCGGAGGAAATCCGCGCGCGCGTGGGCGCCGCGACCCTCGAGGACGCCTTCGTCACCCTCACCGGCGAGGGAGGCGGCGCGTAATGCACGCCATCCTCACGGTATTCGCCAAGGAGTTCCGGGAAAACCTGCGCGAGCGGCGCACGATGTTCTCGGCACTGGTGCTGGGCCCGCTGTTGGGTCCGCTGGTATTCGCGGCCGTCACCTCCACCAGCACCCGGGTGGGGATGCGGGAGAGCGACCAGCCGGTGACGGTCGCGGTTACGCACGCGGAGCGTGCGCCCAACCTGCTTGGCTTTCTTAAGCAGTACCAGGTGCTCATCGCGCCGGTGACCCTGGATGATGCGGCCGCGCGCGCCGCGGTTGCCACGCATGGGCGGCTCATGGTGCTCGACATCCCCGCTGACTTCGGCGCGCACCTCGCGGATGCGACCCCGGCGCCGCTCACCCTGTACACCGACGCTTCCAATGCCAACGGCGCGTCGCAGGTGGAGCGGGTGCGCGGACTCATCGGCCGCTACGGCCAGGAGCTGGCGCGGCTGCGCCTGGTCGCGCGCGGGCTCGACCCGCTGGTGCTGTCGGCGGTCGTGGTGCGGGACGTCGACGTGTCGACGCCCCAGACGCGCTCGGTGCTGGCGCTCGGCATGCTCAGTTATCTGATCCTGCTCGCTACGCTGATGGGCGGCATGTACCTGGCGATTGATGCCACCGCCGGTGAGCGCGAGCGCGGCTCGCTCGAGCCGCTGCTTACAGTGCCGGTGCCGCGCTGGCAGCTGCTAGCCGGCAAGGTGCTCACCACCTGCGCGTACATGACGATGTCGCTGACCATCACGGCGAGCGCCTTTGCGATCGTGGTGCACTTCTCCGGCCTCGAGCGCCTGGGCATGAGCGTCAACATGCCGCCCGCCGCGGTGCTGCGGCTGATCCTGTACTGCCTGCCGATGGTGCCGGTAGGCGCCGGACTCATGACCATCGTCGCCGCCGCCACGCGCACCATGCGCGAGGCCCAGACCTATCTGGGCCTGATGCTCATGGTGCCGACACTGCCGCTGGTGTTCGCCGCGATCATGGGACTGCGCCCCACGGCGACCCTGATGCTCGTCCCCTCGCTCAGCCAGCACTTCCTCATCATGAGCGTGCTGCGCGACGAGCCCCTGCCGCAGCTGTACCAGCTGCTGTCGGTGGCCGCGACGCTGGCGCTGGGCGCGGCGCTGTGCCTGATCGCCGGCCGGCTCTACTACCGCGAAAAAATTATCGGTTAACCACAGGCGGAAACGTAAGCTACTGTCTGCCGAAATCGCTTCGAAGCGATTTCGGCCCATGAATCAGCGCGGCGGCAATCCCAGCAAACGCCGGTGCAGCCGCGCGCTGTGTGCCGCGGCGAACGCGCGCGCCTCGATCTCGAAACGGTTGTTCCAGTAGCCGCGACGCAGACATTCCACGGCATACCGCCTGGCCGTGAGCGCGCCGGTTTCCCACTGCCGGATGACGTGGCAGTACTCGTGCAGCATGAGCGGCGGATTGCTCCAGAAGTCAGCAGCGCTGCCGCGCAGATAGATGCGACCGCGGCGGGTGGTGGCGACCGCCCGTCCGTGCAGGCGCGCGAACCAGGAGTGTTCGATCACGCGCACGTGACCGACGGGCGCACCGAGCAATTCTTCCAGCGCCACGCGCACCGGGCCCGGTACAGCGGCTTGGCGCTGTGTTAACACGCCCTAAGCGCCGGTGCGCACCCAACCCATGCTGGGCCGGAACCGCAGTATGCGCGCGGGACCCGCGGCGATGTCTTCGGGCAACACCTGCACCTGGCCATCCTCCAGGTAGCGCCGCACGAGGCTCACCACGCTCTCGCACAGAGCCTGCGCGTGGGGCGCGTCCGCCAGATGCGCGACGATGCGTCCCTGCAGGTGGCGTGCGCCGGGGGCAATGGCGCGCAGCGCCTCGAGGCAGCGATCCAGCAACAGCATCTCGGTGGCGAGGGTCGTGTCAGTGGCGTCCGCGGGCTTGGAGGCTTTTGCGACACAGCGCAGCTGCAGCAGCGCGCCGGCTTCCCCGGTCGCGTCATACACGCACACGGCCAGCGCCGAGTGCAACTCGGTGACCAGGAACGCGTCCTCGGCCGTGACCTCGAAACGGTCGGGACCGACGTGTATCTCCCTTAACTGCATGACCGTGTGTATACGCTGTCAACATGGCATCCCGCGCGTCAGCTTCCGCAAAGTATGAACTGCCGCACGCGCGGCGCGTAGAATGAGTGCATGCGCCTCGCGCTGACACTGCTGCTGCTGGCCGCGGCCGCGATGACACCCGCGCTCGCCCTGGAGAGCGCTCCCACCCTGTCGTCAATCCGCGTCACTGGCGATTCCAAAGTCACCACCAAACCGGACCGCGTGCAGATCGATCTCGGTGTGACGACCCACGCCATGCACTCGCAGGAAGCGGCGACGCAGAACGCGCGCCAGGTGGATACGGTGCTGGCTGCGGTGCGTAAGGCCGCAGGCCCGGCCGCAGTCCTCAAGACCATCAGCTATTCGCTGGAACCCAACTACCAGTACCACCCGAACGGCGTCGAACCGACCCTCACCGGCTACACCGCTTCGAACGTGGTGCAGGTGACACTCGATGAGCTGGCGAAAATCGGCGACGTGATCGACAGCGCCACCCAGGCCGGCGCCAACCACGTACAGGGCATCCAGTTCACCCTGCGCGATCAGGACGCGGTGCGCGCCACGGCGCTGCGCGAAGCGGCGCTGCGGGCCCGCGCCGAGGCAGACGTACTGGCCGCGGCGCTGGGACTGAAGGTAGTGCGGGTGCTCATGGTCGAGGAGATGAGCCCGCGGATGATGCCGGTGCGCAACATGATGGTGCCGCGCGCCGGCATCTCGAGCGCGGTCGCCAACGTCGCGACGCCGGTGGAAGCCGGAACCCTCGATGTCACCGCTGACGTCACGCTGACAGTGGAAGTCGCGCCGCTGGCGCGCTAGGCTCGCCCGGTCATGATGACCGTACGCCAGCTGCTCGCAGACAAGGGCCGGGCGGTTTACTCGGTGGAGCCCCAGGCGCCGGTGCTGGAGGCGGTGCGCCTCATGGCCGAACACCACGTCGGGGCACTGCTGGTCATGAGCGGTGCTGTCCTCAACGGCATCGTGTCGGAGCGCGATTACGCACGTAAGGTGATCCTGCTCGGGCGCTCCTCGGCCGACACCCCGGTACGGGACATCATGACCGCCGCGGTCCTCACCGTGTCGCTCGAGGACTCAGTGCAGAAGTGCATGCAGCTCATGACCGACAAACGCGTGCGGCACCTGCCGGTCACCGAAGCCGGGCGCGTCATCGGCATGGTGTCGATCGGCGACCTCGTGAAAGCCGTGATCGCCGAGCAGCAGCAGCAGATCGCACAGCTCGAAAGTTACATCCACAGCTGAAACTCGCCGGCTACTTGCGCCAGTAGGAGCGCCGGAACAGCACCAGCACGCTGAAGATCTCCAGCCTTCCCAGCAGCATCGCCGCCGCGCAGATCCAGATCTGCACGCTGGTGAGCGCGTGAAAGTTATGTACCGCGCCCGGTGGGCCGAAGCCGTGGGCGGTGTTGTTGATCGAGGTGACGACGGCGGTGAATGACGAGTCGAAGTCCATGCCGGTGAGCAGCATGGCGAAGGTCAGCAGCACCACCGTCATGAAGTACAGGAAGATGAACGCCAGCACCGCGTGCCCGACACTGTCGGGAATGGCGCGGCCGCCGACGCGCACCGGTGCCATGGCGCTCGGATGAATGAGGAGCGTCAGCTCCCGCCCCGCCTGGCGCGCGAGTAACAGGGTCCTGAACATCTTGATGCCGCCGCCGGTCGAGCCGGTGCTGCACACGATGCACGACAGGAACAACATCCAGTAGGGCGCGAACACCGGCCACTGCTGGTAGTCCTGGGTGGTCAGTCCGCTGGTGGTGGCCTGCGAGATGACGGTGAACGCCGAGTGGCGCAGCGCCGTCACGAAATCCGGGTACACGCCACGCCAGATGAGCAGCGTCGCGATGCCGAGCACGCTCACCGACAGGATGGCGAAGATGCCTTTGACTTCCGGGTCGTGCCGGTAACCCTCCAGCGACAGGCGGCGCAGCGCGATGAAGTGGCGCGCGAAGTTCAGCGAGGCGATCACCATCAGCACCATCAGTACCAGCTCGATCGCCGCAGAGTTGAAGTAAGCGATGCTGCGGTCGTGAGTCGAGAAGCCGCCTAAGCCCACCGCCGAGAAGGCGTGACAGATGGCGTCGAACCAGGACATGCCGCACACCCGCAGGCTGACGATGCCGGCCGCGGTGATGAGTGCGTAGACATACCACAGCGACCTGGCCGTCGCGGTGATGCGCGGCGCCAGCCGCTCGTCCTTCAGGGGACCCGGCGCCTGCCCCTTGTAGAGCTGCATGCCGCCGATGCCGAGCAGCGGCAACACGGCGAGCGCCATGACGATGATGCCGAGGCCGCCGAACCACTCCAGGCAGTGGCGCCAGAAATTTACCGACGGCGGCAGCGCATCCAGCCCGGTGAGCACCGTGGAGCCGGTGGTGGTGAGGCCCGACATGGCTTCGAAGAATCCGCCGGTGAAGCTCAAGGAGGGCAGCGTCAGGAGCAGCGGCAGCGCACCGGCGGCCGTCAGCAGCAGCCAGCCGAGGGTGATCAGCAGGAATCCGTCGCGCGGCTTCAATTCCCGCCGTACCCGTGAGGTAAGGCCCGCGAGCGCGAGTCCCGCGCCGACATTCAGCGCCGCGGCCAGCAACAGGCGCGGCCACTCGCCGTCGCCCATGATCAGTGAGCAGCCCACTGGCAGGAGACAGGCGAGCCCGAAGGTCGCGAGCAGCCATCCCAGGACGTTTGCGACCGGGAGCACCGCGCGTCCCTTGCTAGCGCGGCGAACGCAGGAACAGCCGCTCGACCGCTTCCAGGTGGCGGCGATCGGCGAGGAACAGGATGACGTGATCGTCGGCGAGCACGAAGGTGTCGTGATGCGCCATGATCACTTCATCGCCGCGTACGATCGCGCCGATGGAGACGCCCTCGGGGAGCCCGATCTGCTGCACCGTGCGGCCCACCACGCGCGAACTGCGCTCGTCGCCGTGCACGATGGCTTCCAGCGCCTCGGCGGCGCCGCGCCTGAGCGCGTGCACGCGCACCACATCGCCGCGGCGCACGTGCGCGAGCAGCGAGCCGATGGTGATGGTCTGCGGCGAGATAGCGATGTCGATGGTGCTGCTCTCCACCAGCTCGGTGTAGGAGGGCTTGTTGATGAGCGCCATGACCTTCTTTGCGCCCAGGCGCTTGGCGAGCATCGCCGAGAGGATGTTGGCCTCTTCCGAGTTGGTGAGGGCGGCGAACACATCCGCGCTGTCGATGTTCTCCTCGATCAGCAGCTCTTCATCGGCGGCATCGCCGTGCAACACGATCGCGTTCACCAGCACTTCGGAGATCTTGCGGGCGCGCTGCGCGTCGCGTTCGATGAGCTTCACCTGGCTGTGCTTCTCGAGCGTCTGCGCCAGGCGGAAGCCGATGTTACCGCCGCCGGCGATCACCACGCGCCGTATCGGATCATCGCGGTTGCGCATCTCGGTCATGGCGCGCTGGATGTCGTCGCGCGCCGCCAGGAAGAACACCTCGTCGCCCTCGGCGATGACGCTGTCGCCCTCGGGCGCCACGGCGCGCCCGTCGCGGTAGATCGCCACCACCCGCACCTCCATCTTCGGCAGGTGCCGCGGCAGCTGGCTCAGGGCGTGTCCGACCAGCAGGCCACCGCGGCGTGCGCGTACCCCCACCAGGCGCACCTTGCCGTCGGCAAAGTCGAGCACCTGCAGGGTGCCGGGGTGATGGATGAGCCGCTCGACGTACTCGGTCACCAGTTGCTCGGGGCTGATGAACACGTCCACCGACAGCCCGTCCGCGCCGAACAGCCGGCTTCTGCTGGTGTACTCGGCGGCGCGGATGCGCGCGATCTTGGTCGGCGTACGGAACAGCGTGAACGCCACCTCGCAGGCCATCATGTTCACCTCGTCGCTGGAGGTGAGCGCGACGATGATGTCAGCCTCCGCAGCACCCGCGGCTTCCAGCACCGTCGGCCAGGCGGCGTTGCCCGCCACGGTGCGCACGTCGAGACGATCCTGCACGTCGCGCAGGACGTCCTCGTTCACGTCCACCACCGTGACCTCGTTGGCCTCTTCGCGCGACAGGTGCTGGGCGGCGGTGCGTCCGACCTGACCGGCACCGAGGATGAGGATTTTCATTGATGCCTCATAGCCTTGCTACGCAGGCGGCAAAAGTCGCGCCTTTTGCCGCCGGCAACGGCCGAAAAACGGCCGCAGGCCGGTTTTTCCAATTGATCATAGCGGCTCGAGGTTCGCGTACTGCACCATCAGCCACTTGGTGCCCTGGCGCTCGAAGCTCACCTGCACGCGTGCCTGCGCGCCGTTGCCCTCGACGTTGAGGATGACGCCGTCGCCGAACTTGCCGTGGCGCACGCGCGCGCCGAGGCGCACGCCGGCCACCGCGGGCTCCTGCGGGCGGAAGCGCCCCACCGACGCCGGCCGCGAGACCTGCACGCGCGGCCGCACTTCCTCGATGAGCGCCTCGGGGATTTCACGCACGAAGCGCGACGCCTGGCCGTAGCTGTCCACGCCGTGCAAGCGCCGCTGCTCGGCGTAGGTCAGGTAGAGCGAGCGCATGGCGCGTGTCATGCCGACATAACACAGGCGCCGCTCCTCTTCGAGGCCGTCGAGATCCCCCAGCGAACGCTGGTGCGGAAACAGGCCTTCCTCCAGGCCGCACAGGAACACCACCGGGAACTCCAGGCCCTTGGCGGTGTGCAGCGTCATCATCTGCACGCAGTCTTCCCACTCGTCCGCCTGGCCCTCACCGGACTCGAGCGCGGCGTGCGCGAGAAACGCCTCGAGCGGCGGCAGCTCGCTCGCTTCGGGGGTGAAGCCGCGGGCCGCGCTCACGAGTTCGTCGAGGTTTTCCACCCGCGCCTCGCCGCGCTCGGCCTTGTCGCGCTTGTAGTGCTCGATGAGGCCGCTGCCCTTGAGCACCTGGTCGACCCGCTCGTGCAGCGCGAGAGTCGCGCCCTCGCGAGCGAGCCGCTCGATGAGGCTCATGAAGCCGTGCAATGCCGCCGCCGCGCGCGGACCGAGCGCATCGGCACTGCCACTCAGGACAGCGGCCGCTTCCCACAGGGACGAGCTCGCGCCCTTGGCCTGCGCGCGCAGCACCTCGAGACTCCTCGCCCCGATGCCGCGGGTCGGCAGGTTCACCACCCGCTCGAAGGAGGCGTCGTCGTTGCGGTTCGAGCTCAAGCGCAGGTACGCCAGCGCATCCTTGATTTCCGCACGCTCGAAGAAGCGCAGGCCGCCGTACACGCGGTAGGGCACGCGCGCCGAGAGGAAGGCTTCCTCGAAGACGCGCGATTGCGCGTTCGAGCGGTACAGAATCGCGATCTCACGCCGCAGCCCCCCTTGCGCCACGCGCTCGCGGATGCGATGCGTCACGAATTCAGCCTCGTCGCGCTCGTTGAAGGCGGTGTAGAGGCGGATTGGTTCGCCGCGTGCGCCGCTCGTCCACAGCGTTTTGCCGATGCGGCCCGCGTTGCGCGCGATCAGGCCGTTGGCGGCCTCGAGAATGGTGCCGGTCGAGCGGTAGTTCTGTTCGAGGCGAAACAGCAGCGCCTGGCGGTAGTCGCGCTGGAACTGCTGCAGGTTGGCAACGCGCGCGCCACGAAACCGATATATGGACTGATCCTCGTCCCCCACCACGAAGGCGCAGCCGTCGTCGCCTGCGATGAGCTTAAGCCACGCGTACTGGATGGCGTTGGTGTCCTGGAACTCATCCACCAGCACATGCCGGAAACGCTGGCGGTAATGCGCGAGCAGAGCGGGGTTATCGCGCCACAGCTCGAATGAGCGCAGCAGGAGCTCGGCGAAATCCACCACGCCGTTGCGCGCGCAGGCCTCCTCGTAGGCCGCGTAGAGTTTGATCAGCTGCTGGCGCGTCGGGTCGTTGCCGTCCTTCAGGTGCTGCGGGCGGCGGCCCTCGTCCTTGTTGGAATTGATGAACCATTGCACTTCGCGTGGTACCCAGCGCGTCTCATCGAGCTCGGCGGCCTTCACGATCTTTTTTATGAGGCGTTGCTGGTCCTCGGAATCGAGGATCTGGAAGCCCTGCACCAGGCCCGCCGCGCGCCAGTGAAGGCGCAGCAGCCGGTGCGCAATGCCGTGGAAGGTGCCGATCCACAGTGCACCCCCCGGCACGCCGAGGAGCCGTTCCACGCGCCCGCGCATCTCGCCGGCGGCCTTGTTGGTGAAGGTCACGGCGAGGATGCCGTGAGGGGACACGCCCTCGGCTTGTATCAGCCAGGCGATGCGATGCGTCAGCACGCGCGTCTTGCCGCTGCCGGCGCCAGCGAGCACCAGCACCGGCCCAAGAGGCGCGGTGACGGCGGCGCGCTGTGCGTCGTTCAGCGGATTGAGGATCGGGGACAGATCCATGGCCGGCGCATTCTACGGGAATCCCTCACCGCGCCTTAGCTTCCCGTGGGGGTTGCTCCTGTGCGAAGCGCACCAGCGCCACCGCGAAGCTCAGCAACACCGGCCCGATCACGAGTCCCAGGATGCCGAAGGCCGCCGCGCCGCCAATGGCGCCGACGAAAATCGCCGGCGTCGAGACCTGTGCGTGGTGCCCGGTCAGGAGGGATCGCATGATGTTCTCACTGACCCACAGCGCCGCGGCCCAGCAGGCGAGGAAAATCGCCGCGCCCCAGCGCCCGGCGAAGGCGAGATACACCACCGCCGGAACCAGCACCATGCCGGCCCCGGCTGGCAGGAAGGCGGCGAAGGTGGCGAGTACACCAAAGACCACCGGTGAGGGCAGGCGCACGAGCGCGAAACCCACACCGACGACAATGCCCTGGATGAGGGCGGTCGCCGCGGAGCCGAACACCACCGCGCGCGTGACGTCGGCCAGGTACTTCAGGAGCTTCGCGCGCCGCGCAGGCTCCACCGGCATGAGGCGCGTGAGGCTCTCGAACATCGCGCGCCCGTCCTTGAGGAAAAAGAACAGCATGAACAGCATCATGAAAAATCCGATCAGCGTGCCGAACACCCCGAGTGCGACACTGCCGCCGGTAGCCGCGGCGGACCTCAGGAGCACCTGCACGCTCTCGGTCATCCAGCCCTGCACCTGCGCGGCGGTAACTTCCGCGTTTTCACGCACCCAGGCGACGGCGCCGCCGATGAACGGATAACTGGCGAGGCGCTCGACCAGTTCCGGGTAGGAGATGAAGCTGTGAGTGCGCAGGGACTCCACGACGCGCGCCACCTGGCCGGCGAACACCACTCCCAGCACCGCCAGTGGCGCGAGCACGAAAAATGGCGTGAGGAGCGTGAGAATGCCGGCCGACAGGGCGCTGTGGCCCTTCAGGCGCCGGGCGAGCCGTTCATGCAACGGATGCAGGATGAATGCCAGGACCGCAGCCCATCCCAGCATGCCGCGCAGCGGGCTCACGATCTGCAGCAGCAGGTAGCCGAGAAGCGCAGCCGCGACGACCTGGAAGCTGCGGCGATAGAAAGTAGAGTCCATGGAGCCTCGCTGCCCGCCAAAGAGCCAAGGGTAGCGGGAAGCGCCCGGCAGTGCGATTACTCGCGCGCTGCCGCCGCTGCGGGGGCTGCGCCCGCCGCGAAGCGCGCCACGAAGGACTCGTCCGTCAGGCTTTCAAGAAAGCGCTCGAGCTCGGCGCGCTCGGCGGCGCTGAAGGCAGTGCGCGGCAGGCGCGCATCGTAACGGCGTGCGCGCGGGGAGCCGGCCGCCGTGGCCGCGACGCGTGCCCCGACGGCGGAGTAGTGCCCGAGCACCTCGTCCAGTGTCGCGAAGCGCCCGTCGTGCATGTAGGGCGCGGTGAGCGCCACGTTGCGCAGCGTCGGCACTCGCATGCGGCTGGTGCTCGTGCCGTTCGCGGCGAAGCTCGCCCGCCCGGTCGCACCCTGGGTGTCGCGCCAGTTGCCGGAGAAGTTGAATCCCGAATGACAGCCGGCACAGCCGGCGCGGCGTGAGAAAAACAGCGCCATGCCGCGCTTGGCCTCGGGTGTGAGCGCCTGGTGCTCGCCGCCGAAGACGTAGCGGTCAAAAGGCGAGTCGCCGGAAATCAGCGTGCGCTCGAACGCCGCGATCGCCTTGACGAGGTTGCCGAAGCTCACCGGCGCGGCCTCCCCGGGGAAGGCGGCCGCAAAGTCGTGCCCGTAGCTGCGATCGGCGGCGAGCCCGGCACTCACGGCGGCCTCGCGCCCCTTCATTCCCAGCTCCACCGGGTGCTCATTCAACATCGGTTCGAGCATCTGCGCCTCGAGCGAGCGCACCTGCGGTTTCATCCAGCCGAAACTGATGTTGTAGGCGACGTTCACGAGTGCCATGGCGTTGTGCTGCAGGGCCTGGCCGGTGGCGCCGACGGCGACGCGACGGCCATCGGAGAAGGCGCGTGCCGGATCGTGGCAGCTGGCGCAGCTGTACTGCCCCGTGAGCGAGAGGCGCGGCTCGAAAAACAATCGCCGTCCGAGTGCCACCTTGGCGTCGGACATGGGGTTGTCTGCCGGCACCTGTGGTGTCGGGAAGCCGCGCGGCAGGTGCCACCCGTAGGGCGCTGCGTCCGCTGCAGGCACCCCCGGGGCTGCGGGTGTAGTCCCGGCCGCGAACGCAGCGCCTGGCGCGAGCAGCGCGGCGATCGCGAGCGCACCGCTTACGCCGGGTCCGCGCCGCGGGCGCGCGCGCAAAATCAGCGCCAGCTGGCGGCGGTTCCGGCCCGCGTCAGCATGGCGGTCTGGGCGGAAATCTGCGCGCGCTCCTGGATCCAGTGATCGAAGTCATCCACGCCGCTGGACGCCCCGCCAGGGGCTGCCCGCTGCGCGCCGACCCAGGCCTTCATGGCGTTGAGCAGCTTGTCGGCGAGCTTGCGGTCGCCCGCATACAGGTCGAGGTAAGCCTGCTTTGCGTCCGGGATGTGACTGAGTCCGAGGTAGGCTTCGCCGCGGTACTCCAGCGCATCCGGGTAGCCGGGCTTCAGCGACAGCGCCTTGTCGTAGGCGGCGAGTGCTTCATGGTAGTTCCCCAACTTGCGGTTGGTATAACCGAGGTAATTCCACGCCTCGTGCGCGCTGGGGTCGATCTGCACCGCCTGCTGGAACTTGGCGAGCGCAGCGGCGTATTTCTCCTGCGCGTCCTTGGCCGCTTTGTCCTTTTTGCCCGCATCCGCGGTCGCGGTCACCGCGTCCTGCGCCTTGTCCGCCTTCTTCACCAGCCGCACGCCGTCGTTGTAGACGACCGCGGCCTGCTGCGCGGGGGTCTGTTCACGCTGCGGCTGTTGCTGCTGCTGCTGCTGCGGCAGCATCGAATGCATGCCGCCGCCACTGGCGAAGCCGGGCGACCCGGCGGCCACCGTGAGTCCTGCCGACAAGATCAGAAGAGCGTTGCGCATGGTCGTTCCCACTGGCGGTAAGGGCAGGTGCTTATGCTGCGACTTCACGCGCCACGCGGCAAGCGCGCCGGCCCTCACCAGCGATTGCGCAGCTCGCGCAGCTTCACGAACACGGTGCGCTCGTCCGGATGCTCGCCGACTTCCGGGAACGCCTCGCGCAGGCGCGCGATCACCGCCGGGTTCTGCAGGCGAAAGAACGCGTTGATGCGCTTCTCCTCGCCGAGCGTGGTGACAACGGCCGCCGCGGGGTTGTGGCCGCGCGCCTGCTCGAGCAGGCGCGCCGCGTCGGGGTTGCCCGGCTCGCGATCGAGCGTGAATTCCAGATTGCGTGCCAGGTACTCGTGACCGGGAAATACGCGCGTCTCGTCCGGCAGGCGGGCCAACTGGGTGGCGAAGGTCTCGTAAAGGCGCTCCGGATCACCGCCGTTGTGGCAGTTGCCGGCGCCGGCGTTGAACAGCGTGTCGCCGCAGAACAGCGCCGGCTCATCGCCGCGCGCCAGCAGGCACACGTGGGAGAGCGTGTGCCCGGGGGTGTCCAGGCACTCCAGCTCCACGGTGCGCCCGACCCGGATGATGTCGCCGCGGGCGAGTCCACGGTCTACCCCGCCGATGCGCGCCGCGGCGGCCGCATGCGCCAGCACCGGCGCGTGGGTCGCGGCCTTCAATCCCGCGTTGCCGCCGGTGTGGTCGGGGTGTTCGTGCGTATTGAGAATCTGGGTGATCTGCCAGCCGCGCTCGCGTGCCGCGTCGAGGCACAGCTGCCACTCGAGCGGGTCCACCGCGAGTGCCTCGCCGCTCTCCGGACAGGCGATCAGATAATGGAAATTGCGCCAGGAGTTACCCGACCAGATGCGTTCCGTGAGCATAAAGTCTCTCTATCTGTTGTCGCTTCCGTGCAACGTACCCTGAAGCTTACGAGCGCGCCATAATGCACGCATGACGCATACGTTCCTGTTCGAGCCGGCTGTGTGGACATCGACCGGGACGCTGTGGCGCGCGGACGGGGAGCCGCTCGAAGCCATCGGCAGAACCGAGATTGCGCATAGCCCGGACTGCTGGCTGCTGTCCGGGACGCTCAAGGTGCTCGGTTCGCCGCCGACGGAGTTCGTGCACGCGTACATGATCGAACGCCCGACGAGCGCCAGCGGCACCATGAAGTGGACTTTCGAGAGCGCCATGTTCGGCACGCTCCGCGGGCGCTTCGCCGTCATCGGCCCGTCCATCGTGTCGGTGTACGGCTGCGAGACCTCCGGTTACCGCGGCGCGGAGCACCTCGGCCAAATCGACGCCAGTCACTACCGCTCTGCCGGCATGCTATTGGCGAAGGACACGGTCATCTACACCTGGCAGTTGAATCTCGAGCGCAGCGCGGATGCCCCCCGCCGTGCTTGAGGTGCGCCGCGCCAGCGAGCGCGGTTACTTCGACCACGGCTGGCTGAAGACCTACCACACGTTCTCGTTCGCCGATTACCAGGATCCGGAGTGGATCGAATACGGCCCGCTGCGGGTCATCAACGACGATCGGGTCGCCGCCGGTGAAGGCTTCGGCAAACACGGGCACCGCGACATGGAAATTCTCACCTACATCCTCGCCGGGGAACTGCAGCACCGCGACTCGATGGGCAACGGCGCGGTCATTCGCGCCGGCGACGTGCAGCGCATGAGCGCCGGCACCGGCGTGACGCATAGCGAGTTCAATCCTTCGGCCGACGCCGAGGTGCACCTGCTGCAGATCTGGATCACGCCGCAAGCGATGCGGCAGCCGCCCGGTTATGAGCAGAAGCACTTCACCGCCGCCGACAAGCGCGGCCGCCTGCGGCTCATCGCCTCGCGCGACGGCGCCGAGGGCTCGGTGACCGTGCACCAGGACGTGCGGGTGTTTGCGGGACTCTTCGACGGCGCGGAAACTTCGGACTACGAGCTCGCCGGCGGCCGGCGCGCGTGGCTGCAGGTGGCACGCGGTGAGGTGTCGGTAGGCGATACCCGCCTGCAGGCGGGCGATGGCGCCCGCATCGCGGGTCCTGCGCAGATTCGAGTACACGACGGCGCGGATGCCGAAGTGCTGCTGTTTGATTTGCCCTGACGTAAAAGCCAAGACCCCGGCAGATGCCGGGGTCTTTCGATCGATCGACGCGCCTAACGCTTGCGACGCCTCAGCCCGAGACCCGCAAGGCCGAGCGCCAGAAGACCCAGCGTCGCCGGCTCGGGGACTTTGGGTGGCGGGCCGCCGCTCGCGGTGCCGGCCGGCCCGATGCCGATGAAGGCGGCGGTCACGCCGTCATCCGTTACGACCACCGACGGGTCGGTCAACGAACTCGCGTTCGTGAAGACGCCGATGAGGTTCGTCACAGCGCCGCCCCCCGTTACCACCGAGGTGCCGAGGTCGGTGAAGGTCAGGGTACTGCCGAGGCCCGTACTCCGGGAGGCCGTGCCGGTCGCCACGCCGCAGAGTTCACCGGTGACGAACCGATTACATCCCTCGACCGAGGTCATGAGCGCGCTGAGGTCGTTGGGGAGCGACCAGCCCGGCACATCTGCCGAGAGCGAACTCGGATCGTTGCTTGTGGCGATCTCGAAGCCGAAAGTCACGCCGGCAGGATTGAGGTTGGTGGTTACCGCGACCTCGTCAAACGTGATTTCCACGGCGCTCCCGCCTACGAGGATCGTACTTCTCTCGGGTCCGGTCGTCGCCAACAACGTGAACGTGGGCACGGGACCCGTATATGTTGGTATGGTGACGTCGTTGGCGCCGGGAGCGACGGCCGCGCCTGGCAGGCCTTGGCCCCACGCGCCTGCGGACATCGCAGTCGTGATACCCGCTGCCACCACCGTCAGAATTCTCTGCTTCTTGACGCTCATGAGTTTCTCCATGCAGTCGACGTGCAGCGCACGCCGGACCGTTGTTGTTCTTGCGCCTGACAACATCGTCTGCTTGAGATCAAGGGATTTCAACCGCAAGCGGGGGCACAGCCGTAACCGATTTAACAGTTACGCGCTGCCCCGCAACATTGGCAGGTAGTGGTCCACCAGCAGCGCCGCGAACAACCACATGAGGTATGTGACAGAGAAGTGAAATACCCGCATCGGCAGTTCTTCACGCGCGGTGATCTTCAGCGCCAGCGCGTAGTACAGAAACCCGGCGTTGAGACCCAGCGCCGCAACCAGGTACAAAAGACCGCTCATGTGCGTGAGGAACGGCATGAGCGTGACCAGGGTCAGCAGCACCGTGTACAGGAGCAGCTGCAGGCGCGTGTGCGCAACCCCGTGCGTCACCGGCAACATGGGAATGCCGGCGCGCGCGTAGTCATCGCGGCGCGCGATCGCCAGCGCCCAGAAATGCGGCGGTGTCCAGATGAAAATAATCAGGAACAGCAGCAATGCGTTCGGATCGACGCTGTTGGTGACCGCCGCCCAGCCGAGCACCGGCGGCGCCGCGCCGGCCGCCCCGCCGATGACGATGTTCTGCGAGGTCGCGCGCTTGAGCCACAGCGTGTAGATGACCGCGTAACCGATCAGGGACGCGAAGGTGAGCACGGCGGTGAGGAGGTTCACGAGGAACGCGAGGATCGCCATCGCGGTTACACCGAGCACGGCCGCGAACATGAGCGCGTGCGCTTCCGTGAGAGTGCCGCTCGGCAAGGGTCGCGCACGGGTGCGCGCCATCTGCTCGTCAATGCGGCGGTCGAGCACGTGGTTGATGGTGGCGGCACACGCCGCGGCGAGCGCAATGCCGAGGTTGCCCCACACGAGCGCATGCAGCGGCGGCAGGCCGGGGCTGGCGAGCAGCGTGCCGACGATCGCGGTGAAGGTGATGAGCGCTACAACCTTGGGCTTGGTGAGCTCGAGGTAGCGGCGCCAGACCGGCGGCGCGGCGGGTGCGTAATGCGATGTCATCGCCACGTCGGAACGGGAAGACCGGTCAGTTGGGGATGCGCAGCCTAGCAGATCGATCGCCGCCCCGAAGCCGCCCTACCGCGCGCTCAGCGAGCGCAGCAGCGCCAGCGTCGCCAGCAGCAGCAGCGCCGCGCCCGCGGTGTGCGCGGTGGCCAGCCACAGCGGGAAGCCCTTGACCACCATCGAAATGCCGATGAGGAGCTGCAGGGCGAGCGCTGCCAACAGCGCCCAGGCGCGCGGGCGCGCCTTGGAGAGTCCGCGTTGCCGCAGGACAAACACCGCGGCGAGGATGAGAGCGATGCTCGCCACGAGCGCGCCCAAGCGATGCGTGAGATGGATGGCGACGCGCGCCGGGTTGGCGAGCACGCCGCCCTCGTAGTCGATGTTCAATCCCCGCCACAGCACGAAGGCGTTGCGGTAGTCGCTGTGCGGCCACCAGGCGTGCTGGCAGGTCGGGAAATCCGGACAGGCGACGGCGGCGTAGTTGCTGCTCGTCCAGCCACCGAGCGCGATCTGCACGATGAGCGCGATCAGCCCCACGACCGCCAGCTGCCGGGCACTATTGAGGGCGGAGGCACCCCCGCCCTGCACGGCGCGCCCGGCGCCTCGCAGCGAGGCATCGCCCCACGAGCTTAATGGCAGCGACAGCATGAGCCACCACAGCAGCGCGAGCGTGGTCATGCCGAACAGCAGGTGCAGCGTCACGATCAGGGGCTTCAACTGCCAGGTGACGGTCAGCATGCCGAGAATGGCCTGCACGATCACCGTAGCGAAAAGCGCGAGAGCGAACAGCACGCCAACCAGACGCATACGGCGTGCGCTGATGGCGAGCGCGGTAATTGCGAGGATCACGAGCCCGAGCGCGCCGGCTGCGTAGCGATGCAGCATCTCGCGCCACGCCTTACCGGGCACGAGCGGGCGGGCGGCGTAGGCGGCGTCGGTTGCGGCGCTGTGCGCGGCGCCGATGGGAGTGACATGTCCGTAGCAGCCGGGCCAGTCGGGACATCCGAGCCCCGCGGCGCTCAGGCGCACGTAGCCGCCCAGCACCACCACCGCGAAGCACAGCAGCACGCCGCCGATGCTTAAGCGGCGCATCCAGCGGGCAACCGGCATGGTTGCAATGCTCCCCTTCGCCATATCAGCCCAACAGGCCCATCAACCAATATGCGACAGCCGCAGCAATTTCTTCAGATCTTCGAGCAGGCCGTGCGGATTGCGTCGCGCATCGTAGCTCATCATGAGGTTGCCGAGCGGATCGACGACGTAGAGCGAGTGGGCGCGCCCCGCTTGCGGGAACTCCCGCAGCAGCTGCGCCGCCGCGGGTCCGGAAGCGTCCAGCACGATAAGGCCCGGGTGTTCGCGGCCGAGGGACTCGCGCGCACAACAGTCGCTGGTGACCAGGAACACGCGCGCGACCCGCGTCATGTCGTTGTTGAGCCCGAGGCGCGTCTGGCGGATCACGTACAGCGTCTGGCGGCAGTCCGCATCGCAGGCACCGTCACCCACGTACACCAGCGACCAGTGCCCGCGAAACTCCCCCAGCGCCGGCAGCGCCCGCGGTGGCGTAATGAGAACGCCGTTGTTGACGCGCGCCGCGGGGCGCCACGACGTCCCGTAGTAGGCAAAGAACGCCACGGCCAGCGGCAGCAGGAACAGCGCCGCCAGCGCCCCCAGGGTGCGCAGGTTGCGGGCGCGCAGCCGGCGCGAACTCGCGATGTTCTCGGGAGCGTTCATGCCGGGCGGCTTCTCCTGCTCATGACTCCCCACACCAGCAGCACGAGGGCGGCGAAGCACCACCACTGGATCGCATAAGAGAAATGCCGCAGCGGCGGCATGCCCGGGGGCTCCCAATCGCGCACGTACCCCTCGGGCGCGGCCGCGTCGAGCAACAGGATGCGCGGCTCGAGAGCTTCCCCCAGCGCATGGGCGAGTTCATCCGAGGACGGAAAACTCGTGACCTTCGGCCAGGGGTCGGAAGGGTTGGGGGCCGCCCTGCCCGCGGCAAGCCCGGCGCTGGGCAGATTGGCCGCGCGCCCGGTGAGGGTGAGTGCGGTGCTGTCCGCCACCGCCACCGCCGGCAGCGTGCGGCGTGAGCCTGTGAACGGCACCCAGCCGCGATCAACGAGCAGCGTGCGCCCGGCGGCGCGCTTGAGCGGCGTGAGGACCTCGTAACCGGCGAGTCCGCGATGACTGCGGTTGTCGAGCAGGAACTGATGCGCGCCATCAAGGGTGCCGGTGACGCTCAGGCGCTGATACAGCGGCAGCTCGATGGGGGAGCGCTCGCCCAGGTTCGTGAGGGTATCCGTGCCGCGCGCAAACCGCGACCACTCCTCCTGGCGCTCGACGCCCCGGTGCCACTGCCACACGCCGAGGCGAACGAACAGCGCGCACAGCAGCAGCGCCAGCGCCGTGAAGCCCGGCGTGGGTGCAAACGCGCGCCGCGCGGCCGTCACGGTCGCGGCCCCAGGACCGCGCGGCCGTGCGCCGGCACGTTACACTGTGCGCCCATGGACACCATCGTTTGGTTTCTGGTTGTGGGCGCGCTGGTGGTGATCGTCGCGAGCCTCGGCTCGGGGCTCTTTCATCTGTCGCGCGGCGGTCCTGAGGATTCGCAACGGCTGGCGCGGGCGCTGACCGTGCGCATCACGGTGTCGCTGGTGTTGTTCGCGCTGTTGATGATTGCCTGGTACTTCGGACTCATCTCACCGCATCCGCTGCAAGGCGCCGCCCCGCGCTAGTTCATTGGCGAGAATCGCAGGAAGCGATTTTCGCGGACATCAGTTTCGTTTCCGCCGGCCAAAGGCGTGACTTTGGCCGGCTGCGGCGGAGCCCACGCGGCTGGTTCGACCATTACAGCCAATAGACGAAAATAAACAGGCCGAGCCACACCACGTCGACGAAGTGCCAGTACCAGGCGACCGCCTCGAACGCAAAGTGCTTGGTGGGCGTGAAGTGCCCGCGCAGCACGCGCAGCCAGATCACCAGCAGCATGATCGCGCCGATCGTCACGTGCAGGCCGTGGAAGCCGGTGAGCATGAAGAACGTCGAGCCGTAAACGCCGGTCGAAAGCCGCAGTCCCAGCTGCCGGTAGGCCTCGCCGTACTCGTGTGCCTGGAAGCCGACGAAGGTGAAGCCGAGCAGGAATGTCATCGCCAGGAACAGCGCCAGCTTGCCGCGCTGGCCGGCGCGCAGCGCGTGGTGCGCCAGTGTCACCGTGAGTCCGCTCGTCAGCAGGATCGCCGTGTTGAGCGCCGGAATGCCAATGGCGGGAATGGTGCGGAAGCTGCCGTCGATCCCCCCCACGTGCGCCGGACCGTTGGTGGGCCAGTGCGCTTCGAAGCCCGGCCAAAGGATGAAGTTGCTGAACACCTTCACGCCCTGGCCGCCGAGCCACGGCACCGACAGCACGCGGGCGTAGAACAGCGCGCCGAAGAACGCCGCGAAGAACATCACCTCGGAGAAAATGAACCACATCATTCCCATGCGGAACGAGCGGTCGACCTGGCTGTTGAAAGTGTTGTGCTGGCTCTCGCCGATGACGGTCGAGAACCAGCCGAAGAACAGGTACGCGAGCAGCACCGCGCCGGGCGCGAACGACCACGGCCCCGACCAGTCATTCAGGTAAGCGACAGCGCCGATCATCATGCAGAACAGCGCGATCGAGCCGCGGATCGGCCACGGGCTGTGGTGCGGGATGTAGTAGCTGCTGCTGTCGGGTGCGGGGGCGTTGGCCATGATCAGGTGCTTTCCTTCGAAGGAGGGTGCCTAGCGCCGCTGCGTGACGCGTGAGGACTCGTCAAAGAACGTGTACGCCAGCGTGATCAGATCGATGTGCGAGGGCATCGCCGGGTCGATGATGAAACGCACCGGCATGTTGCGCCCCTCGTTGATCTTGAAATGCTGCGGCGCGAAGCAGAAGCATTCGGTCTTGTGGAAGTACGCCGCCACCTCGGAGGGGGAGATGTTGGGAACCGCCTGGGCGACGGTGTCGCGCCCGGTGAGGTTGTGGGCGTAAAACTCGGCGGTGTAGAGCTCACCCGGATGCACTTCGATGCGGCGCTTCACCGGGCGGAATTCCCACTCCCCGGAGCTCGCCACGTCGGTGAGAAACTCCACCGTCACCGTGCGGCTGACGTCCGGGTGCTCGATGGCGCTGACCTTCTGCAGTAGTTTCGCCTGATCGCCGTAACCGGTGACCGAGCACAGCACGTTGTACAGCGGCACCAGTGCAAAGCCGAAACCGAAGCTGCCGGCCGCGATGGCGAGCAGCTTCCAGGTCATGTTGCGGTTGGCGCGCTTGAGTTCGCTCATTTGGAGCCGCGCACCAGCATCATGACGATGAAGCCGAAGTAAAAGCCGGCAGCGATGAGCGCGAACACGATGGCCGTGCGCCGCACGCTGCGGCGCCGCTCAGCCTGGGTGCGCGCGGCACTGGGGGCGCTGAGGGTCTCCTCTCGCATCAGTGTGCAGCCCCGCGGGCGATGACGGCATCCGAAGGCGCTGTCGTCCACGAGTGGTACGGCGGGGGCGACGTCAGCTCCCACTCCAGTCCATGCGCGCCCTCCCAGGCCTTGTTGCCGATGCGCTCACCGCCGCGGACGCACTTCCAGATGATGTACGGGAACAGCAACTGCGAGAGGCCGAAGCCGAAGCCGCCGATCGAGGACACCATGTTCCAGTCGGTGAACTGCACGGCGTAGTCGGGGATGCGGCGCGGCATGCCTGCGAGACCCAGGAAGTGCTGCGGGAAGAACAGCACGTTCACGAAGATCGTCGACAGCCAGAAGTGCCAGGTGGCGAGCTTCAGGTCGTACATGTTGCCGGTCCACTTCGGCAGCCAGTAGTAGACGCCGGCCATGATGCCGAAGATCGCGCCCGGCACCAGCACGTAGTGGAAGTGCGCCACCACGAAGTAGGTGTCCTGGTACTGGTAGTCCGCCGGCACCATCGCCAGCATCAGGCCGGAGAAGCCGCCGATGGTGAACAGGAACAGGAACGCCAGCGCGAACAGCATCGGCGGCTCGAACGACAGCGAACCCTTCCACATGGTTGCCGTCCAGTTGAACACCTTCACGCCCGTGGGCACGGCGATCAGCATGGTTGAGAGCATGAAGAACAGCTGCGCGGCGAGCGGCATGCCGACCGTGAACATGTGGTGCGCCCACACGATGAAGGACAGGAATGCGATCGAGGCCACCGCGTACACCATCGCCTCGTAGCCGAACAACGGCTTCCTTGAGAACGTCGGGATGATCTCCGAGACGATGCCGAAGGCCGGCAGGATGAGGATGTAGACCTCGGGGTGGCCGAAGAACCAGAAAATATGCTGGAACATCACCGGATCGCCGCCGCCGGCCGCGGTGAAGAAGGTGGTGCCGAAGAAATGGTCGGTGAGGAGCATGGTGACCGCGCCAGCGAGCACCGGCATCACCGCGATCAGAAGGTAGGCGGTGATCAGCCAGGTCCACACGAACAGCGGCATCCGCAGGAGCGTCATGCCCGGCGCTCGCATGTTCATGATCGTGACCACCACGTTGATGGCGCCCAGGATCGAGGAGGCGCCCATCAGGTGGATGGCGAAGATGAGCATCGGAAACGACGCGCCGGTCTGCAGGATCAGCGGCGGGTACATGGTCCAGCCGCCCGCGGGCGCGCCGCCTGGCACGAAGAACGAGGAAATCAGCAGCGTGAACGCAAACGGCAGGATCCAGAAGCTGAAGTTGTTCAGGCGCGGCAGCGCCATGTCCGGCGCCCCCACCTGCATGGGGATCATCCAGTTCGCGAGCCCCGTCCACGCCGGCATGATGGCGCCGAAGATCATGATGAGCGCGTGCATGGTGGTGAGGGAGTTGAAGAACTGCGGATCGAAGAACTGCAATCCGGGCTGGAAGAGCTCGAGCCGGATGAGCATCGCCGCGCCCCCGCCGATGAAGAACATCGTGCAGGCGAAGATCAGGTACATCGTGCCGATGTCTTTGTGGTTGGTCGCGTAGACCCAGCGACGCCAGCCGTGGGGCTTGTGGTCGTGGTCGTCGTCGTGGGTGGCGGCGTGTGCGAGCGGCTCTGCCATGGCGGGTTCTCTTGGCCTTACGTTTCGTCTGATCAGGGAGCGGTCGCGGGAGCCGCAAGGCTCGCCGTGGTGTCAGCCGCTGCCGTGGCGGGCGCCGCTGAGGCGGGCGCGACCGCAGTTGCGCCGGGCGCGGCAGCCGCGGCCTGCTTCTGCTCGGCGGCTGTGTTCTTCAGCCACGCTGCAAAATCCGCTTTGGAGCGCGCATCCACCACGATGGGCATGAAGCCGTGGTCGCGGCCGCAGAGCTCCGCGCACTGGCCGCGGTACAGGCCCGGCTTGTCGGCATCCACCCGGAACCAGGCCTCGTTGACGAAACCGGGGATGGCATCCTTCTTCACGCCGAAGTCCGGCACCCACCAGGAGTGAATGACGTCCGCGCCCGTCACCAGCAGGCGAACTTTCGTGTCCACGGGGACCACCAGCGGGTTATCCACGTTCAGCAGGTAGTGAGGGACGGTATTCGGATCGATGCCGGAGAGCAGTTCCCGCGCCGCGTTGCTTTTCCTGTCGAGGTGCGAGTAATAGACCACGCCGTCATCGAGGTAGTCGTACTGCCAGCCCCACTGAAAGCCGGTCACCTTGATGGTGACCTCGGTCTTGGTGGTGTCCTCGATTTCCACCAGCGTGCGCGCCGCCGGTACCGCCATGGCGATGAGAATGACCACCGGCAGGGCCGTCCAGATCACCTCGACCTTGGTGTTGTGCACCAGTGTGACGTCGGGAATCGCGCCTTTGGACTTACGGAAGTTCACGATCGACCAGATCATCGCGCCGAACACGATCACCCCGATGACCACGCACACCCAGAAGATCTCCATGTGCAGGTCGTAGATCTTGCGGCTGATCTCGGTCACGCCGCGAGTCATGTTGAGCTGGCTCCAGCCCGAGTCCGAGCCGCCATCCTCACTGGCGTGCGCCGCCAGCGTGATGGAGGCCGCTGCCAGGGCGCCGGCGAGAGAGGTGAGCTTTGCGCGAATCGTCATTATTGTCGTGCCCTTACAGCGTGGGTTCCGAAAGACTCACTTGATGCGGCCGATGTGACGCTGCAACCGCAGTGCAAGTCCACGCCGCTCCTCCTCCGTGAGGAAGCCGCCCAGCTCGCATTGCCGGCCGTGCGACTCGATCGTGAGCCGGCTCGGGTGCAAGCGCGCTGCGGGGCGGCGAAGTTTAACCCGCGCCCAATGCCGCGGGAACACGACTTGCGAAGATCCACGCTCGTCGCGCGATTCGACCCGTACCTGGGCGTCGGTGACGGTGATGGTCTGGCGGTGAAAGCGCCGCTGCAGTGAGACCTTGAGCGCCCAGCCGAGCAGCGCCATTTCCAATCCCGCGAATGGCAGGATCGGCCAGAAACCCTTCCAGGCGAACACACCTCCCATGCCGAACGGCACGAGGCACGCGCTGGCGAAAAATACCCGCGCGCCGCGCACGCTGAGCGAGCAGTTCGGGCGGATCTCGATGCGCAGCGGCTCGTCTTCCACGGCATTTCGATGGTAACTCAGAAGCCCAATCCGGAGCCCGCGAGGCGCGCCGCGGCCTCCCGCAAGACGAGCGTGGCGGTGTCTCCGGGCGAGTACGGCACGTGCGCGAGCGCCGGTTCGCCGAGCAGTCGCTCCAGCGCCGTCAGGTTCTCCGCCGCGCGTGGCATGGGCACATCGGGGTGATTGGCGATCCAGCCCGCGAAGCGCACGCCGCGCGCTTCGATCGCGAGCTGCGTCAGCTGCGCATGGTTCAGGCACCCGAGCTTCATCCCCACGACCAGGAGGGCGGGAATACCCAGTGCCCAGGCCATGTCCGCCATGGTCTGCCGGTCACTCAGGGGGGCGAGCCAGCCCCCGGCGCCCTCGACGACGACCCAGTCGGCCGATTCCCCGAGTCTCAGGAAGCCACGGCGGATCATGTCGATATCTACGGAGATTCTTAGGTCTTTTGCAGCGATATGCGGCGAAATCGCCAGTTCGAAGCAATATGGGTTCACCTCTTCGTAAGGCACCGTGACATTGGATGCCTGCATGAGTGCAATGGCGTCCGGGTTGCGCAGCCCCGCCGTGGTTCGCACCGACCCGGAGGCGACCGGTTTCATCACCGCCACGCGCAACCCCAGAGAGGCCAGTCCCCGCGTCAGGGCGCATCCGACCACCGTCTTGCCGACATCCGTGTCTGTGCCGGTCACGAAAATGCCCTTGAGCGTCACGGCAGCCGCCGCCGGATGGATCCGGGCGCGATCACGGTCTCGCCGCCGCGCACGGGGCTCGCTGCGCGCCCGGCGGCTCCCCAGCTCGCGCCGTAAATGACTTCATAGGTGGCGGGCAGCTGACCGGCCGTGCGAAACGCCTCGTAGGCGTTCTGCACCCGCGTGAGTCGCGCACGTCCGGCGAGCGAGCGCGGCCGTCCGGCGGTGACGTTGTGCGCGCCGATCGCTTTCAGATCACGCATCAGCGTCAATGCATCCGCGTAGCGCAGCACCAGGCGCTCGACATCAAGAACCGGCTCGGCGAGACCCGCACGCACCAGGGCATCCCCGACGTCGTGCATGTCCGCGAAATGATTCACGTGGTTGTAGCCGTCGGCCTGTGACCAGGCCTCGCGCAGCTCGTTGAGCGTGTCGGGACCGAGGGTGCTGAAGGCAAAGAAACCCTCCGGCCTGAGCACGCGGCGCACTTCGGCGATGGCCTCACCCAGCGGCTCGCACCACTGCAGCATCAGGCTGCTGTACACCAGATCTACGCTTGCGTCCCCGAGCGGCAGCCGCAGCGCATCCGCGCACACGCGCTCGAAGCGCCGCCACAGGTGCTGGTGCCGGCGTGCCTCGCGCAGCATCCCCGGCGCGAGATCCAGCGCGATCACGAGCGCGCGTGGGTAGCGGCGCTTCAGTTCCCGTGTGACGCGGCCGGTGCCGGCGCCGAGGTCCAGCACCACCCGCGGCTGCAAGGCAAACGCCGCGAGCCGCTCGAGCAGTTCCGCGGCGACCCGCGCCTGCAGGCCTGCTGCGGACTCGTAGCCGGCGCTCGCGCGCTCGAATGCGGCGCGCAACCGCCTGCGATCGAGCTCGAAAACTGCGCGCGCCTCAACCACGCAGGAACCGGCAGAGCGTCTGTGCGAACCGCGCCGGATGCGACAGGAAAGGCGCATGCGCCGCCCGGGCAAACTCGACGTAGCGGGCGCCGTGGAGGCGTGCCGCGAGGGCGCGTGCCGCGGCTACGCGCGTAATGCGGTCGTGCTCGCCCGCGATGACGAGCGAGGGCACCCGCAGCAACGGCAGCGCCGGGCGCAGATCGCCGTCCCGCAGCCGCTCGAGGCCATTCACAAGCGCATCGGGGTGTGCGGCGCCGTGCATCACGAGCGCGCCGCGCAGCTGCCCGAGCACCTTGCGTGCCGTGCGCGGCGCGCTGCCATGGGCGCAGAGCGCGAGAAGCTCGTCCACTGCGGCATCGCGCCCGCTGCGCACGGCGTCGGCGAGCCTGGTGAGCAGATGCGGCGCCATCCCGCAGCGCCAGCCCGGGCCGGCGAGGAACTTCGGTGTCGTGGCAACCAGCACCAGGCGTTCGATGCCAGCGGGCATGGCGGCGGCGAGATCGAGCGCGAACTGGCCGCCGAGCGACCAGCCGAGGAGAAAATAGCGTTCGGTCAGGGGCGCAAGCGTCTCGTGCACGCGCCACGCCTGCGCCGCCGGCGTAGCGGCCTGGGGATCCCAGTCGCTGCGACCATGTCCGGGCAGATCGATCGCAATGATGCGAAAGCGCCGGGCCAACATGCGTCCGAGCTCATCCCACACACCGAGGTTCAGGCCCCAGCCGTGCAACAACACCAGGTCCTTGCCCCGGCCTCGCATTTCATAGTGCAGGGCACTCATGCCGCGCCGCTCGCGGCGGTGGCGCTGCTCGCAGCGCTGGCGCAGGCACACGCCAGGTGTTGAACCAGCGCATCGACCTCGCTCTCGGCGTGCGCCGCGGACAGCGTGATGCGCAGCCGCGCGGTGCCCGGCGGCACCGTCGGGGGCCGGATGGCGACCACCCAGAACCCCGCCTGCTCAAGGCTGCGCTGCGCAGTGAGCGCCGCGGCGGCGCTGCCGAGCATGACGGGCTGGATAGGGGTGGCCGAGCCGCCAAGCGGTACGCCGGCGGCCGCGGCGGCGCGCCGAAAGCGTGCCGTGAGCGCCAGCACGCGTTCGCGGCGCCAGCTCTCGGACTGCGCGATCTTCAGCGCCTGGCGGGTGGCGGCTGCGACCGGCTGTGGCAGCGCGGTGGTATAGATGTAGGTGCGCGCCTTCTGGATCAGCAATTCGATGAGCGCCGCCGGCCCGGCGACGAACGCACCGAATGACCCAAAGGCCTTGCCGAGCGTACCCACGAGCACCGGCACGTCCTGCGCCGTAAGACCGAACGCCTCGAGCGCACCGCGCCCGGTGGCGCCCAGCACGCCCAGGCCGTGAGCGTCGTCGACCACGAGCCACGCCTCACGCGCGTTCGCGATGTGCGCCAGCTGCGGGAGCGGCGCGAGATCTCCATCCATGCTGAACACCCCATCGGTGGCGATGAGGGCAGTATGACCGGGAGCCGTCGCCGCCAGCCCCGCCGCCGCGCGCGCATCCGCGTGCGCGAAACGCCTGAACGCAGCTCCCGACAGGCGCGCGCCGTCGATGAGGGAGGCATGGCAGAGCCGATCCAGCAGCACGCGCTCACCGCGTCCGGCGAGCGCCGTCATCACCGCGAGGTTCGCCATGTATCCGGTCGAGAACAGCAGCGCCCGCTCACGGCCGGTGAAGGCGGCCAGCTCCTCTTCCAGTCGTGCGTGCTCGCTGCCATGACCGCTCACCAGGTGGGAGGCGCCGCTGCCCGCGCCGGTGCGCGCGGCGCATTCGCCCATCGCCGCCGCGAGCGCCGGGTGGCGCGCCAGCCCGAGATAGTCGTTGCTGCTGAAGTCGATGAGCTCGCGTCCGCCGGCGAGTCGCACGGCGCGCGTGCCGGCAGCCGGGAAACTCTCCACCGTCACGCGCTGCCGGCGCAGCTGCGCTGCGTCGAGCTGCGACAGCACTGCCGCGAGTGCCGGCGTCGCGCGTTTCACCGCACCGCCCCTGCGAGCCTCAGCGCGCCGCCGCCGTCGCCGTCACGGCCGCTGCGTCCTTGAGCGCTTCGGGCGTAAGGCCCAGGCGCTCGAAAAGGCTGCGGTCCGCCGCGACGTCCGGATTGCCGGTGGTGAGCAGCTTCTCGCCGTAAAAAATGGAGTTCGCGCCTGCCAGGAAGCATAAAGCCTGCAGCTCATCGCTCATCTGCTCGCGCCCCGCCGACAGGCGCACGTGCGCGCGCGGCATGAGCAGGCGCGCCACCGCGATGGTGCGCACGAAATCGAATGGATCGACGTCGGCGCAGTTCGCGAGCGGCGTGCCTGGGACCTTCACCAGCTGGTTGATCGGCACGCTCTCCGGGTGCGCGGGCAGATTCGCGAGTGTGCGCAGGAGCTGCGCCCGGTCGGCCAGCGTCTCGCCCATGCCGATGATGCCGCCGCAACACACGTTGAGCCCGGCGGCACGGACTGCCGCGAGGGTGTCGAGCCGATCCTGGTAAGTGCGCGTGCTGATGATCTCGCCGTAAAACTCGGCCGAGGTGTCGAGGTTGTGGTTGTAGTAGTCCAGGCCTGCGGCCTTGAGCTCCTGTGCCTGCTGCGGCGTGAGCATGCCGAGGGTGGCGCAGCTCTCGAGCCCGAGCGCGCGCACCTCACGAATCATCTGGGCGATCACCACCAGGTCTTTGTGCTTCGGCGAGCGGTAGGCCGCGCCCATGCAGAAGCGCGTGGCTCCCGCTGCCTTGGCGCGCACCGCGCTGTCGCGCACCGCCGCCACCTCCATCAGCGCCTGGGTGTCGAGGCCCGTCTCGTAACGCACGCTCTGCGGGCAGTAGGCGCAATCCTCGGGACACGCGCCGGTCTTGATCGACAAGAGCGTGCTCATCTGCACGGTGTTGGGTTCGTGGTGCGCGCGGTGTACCTGCTGCGCACGCAGCAGCAGGTCCATGAACGGCAGCGCAAACAGCGCCTGCACCTGCGGCAGCGACCAGTCGTGGCGGATGCAACCTGCGGTTGCCGTGTCATTCGCTCGCTGCATGCGCATTCCTCCCGTGCGGCGCGCGGCCGGCCGACGGCGACCATGCCCGAGCGCGCGCCCGCGTGTCAACGCAATGCAGGATCTAAAGTCGACAATTGATCAGTTATTAGCCAGCGGAGCCACTGACAGCCACCAGGTGCACGAGCAGTGCCGCGCTTACCGCGAGCGCGCCCGTGGCTGCGATGAGCACTGCCGCGGCCGCGCAGTCCTTGACCACGCCGATCGCGGCGTTCTCCTGCGGGTGAAGTTCGTCGGCCAGCCGCTCGATGGCGGTGTTGAAGAGTTCCGCCGCGATCACCGCGCTGCCGGCCATGAGTGTCAGCGCCCACCACAGCGGCCCGGGCTCGAGCACGAGAAGCGTGACGATCAGCAGCAGCAACACGGTCGCCTGGATCTGCAGGCTGCGCTCGGTGCGCAGTGCGTGGGCAAGCCCGCGCAGCGCAAACCCCAGCCGGCTCGGGAAGCTGCTGTTCTTGTGCACGTTCATCGCCCGCACTAGCCGCCGTACACGTATTGCAGCAGCACACCGACGAACACGGCCAGCCCCACGTACTGGTTGTTGAGAAAGGCGCGCAGGCATCCGGCGGGCTCGCGCTTTCTGATCAGCCACTGCTGCCACAGGAACAGGACCCCGGCGGCGATCACCCCGCCCCGGTACCAGCGTCCGAAATGCATGTCGTGCCCGGCCAGCACCAGCGCGTACAGCATCATTGCCTGCATCACGCCGATCAGCAGCTTGTCCATGTCGGCAAACAGGATGGCGCTCGAGCGCACGCCGATCTTCAGGTCGTCCTCGCGGTCGATCATGGCGTAGATAGTGTCGTAGACCGCCGCCCACAGCACCGCGGCGATGTACAACACCCACGCCACGCGCGGCAGCACGCCGGTCTGCGCCGCGAACGCCATCGGCACGCTCCAGCCGCCGAAGGAAATTCCCAGCCACAGTTGCGGCATGGGGAAGAAGCGCTTGAAAAAGGGATACGCGACTGTCAGCGCGGCGCCGATGCATGCGAGTTTCACCGTCAGGAGGTCGAGGCGCGTCACCAGCAGCAGCGCCAGCACCATGAGCACGCCGAACAGCACCAGCGCTTCGCTGGGCGACACGCGTCGCGCCGCGAGCGGGCGGTCGCGGGTGCGGCGCACGTGCGGATCGATGTTGCGGTCCGCGAAGTCGTTGATCACGCAACCGGCGGCACGCATCACCACCACGCCCAGCACGAACACGATCAGTACGTGTGGCGCCGGGCGGCCGGCGCCGGCGATCCACAGCGCCCACAGCGCCGGCCACATGAGGAGCCACGTGCCCACCGGGCGATCCAGCCGTGCAAGACGCACGTACTCGTTGATGCGCACCGACAGGCGATGCGACAGCGGCGCCTCCGCAGGCTTTGGCTTCAACGCCAGTTCCGGGGTAACTGCAGCCATCGTGACCGTAAGCTTACGTTATCCGACTCGCCCGTAGCGCTCGCCCGCGCCGATCCAGCGCTCGGCGAGCGGCGTGACATTCGCGGGGTGTGAGGCGATCAGCACCTCGGCGCACTTCTGCACGCGCGGCAACAGATCCGCGTCGCGCATGAGATCGGCGACCCGCAGCTGCGCAAGTCCGGTCTGCCGCGTACCCAGGAGTTCCCCGGGCCCCCGCAGCTCAAGGTCACGGCGCGCAATCGCAAAGCCGTCGCTGGTTTCGCGGATCGCCTTGAGGCGCTCGCGGGCAAGCGCTGACAACGGCGCACGGTACAAGAGCACGCAGCTGCTGGCCTCGGTGCCACGCCCGACCCGCCCGCGCAGCTGGTGCAACTGCGCGAGTCCCATGCGCTCGGCGTTCTCGATCACCATGAGCGTCGCGTTCGGCACATCCACGCCGACCTCGATGACGGTCGTGGCGACCAAGAGCTGCAGCTTCCCCGCCTGCAACGCGAGCATCGCCTGGTCCTTGGCCGCGCCCGGCATGCGGCCGTGCACCAGGCCCACGCGCACCCCCGGCAGCGCTGCGGCGAGCGACGCCGCGGTTTCCTCGGCGGCCTGCGCCCGCAGCTCGTCGGACTCCTCGATCAGCGGGCAGACCCAGTAGGCCTGGCGGCCCGCGCGGCATGCCTCGACGATGCGCGCCACTACCTGCGCGCGCCGCTGCTCGGGCACTACGACCGTCTGCACCGGCGTGCGCCCGGGCGGAAGCTCGTCGATCACCGAGATGTCGAGGTCCGCGTACGCGGTCATGGCGAGGGTGCGCGGTATCGGGGTCGCCGTCATGATCAGCTGGTGCGGCACGCGGCCCTGCTGCTGGCCTTTCTCCGTCAGCTGCAGGCGTTGCTGCACGCCGAAGCGGTGCTGCTCGTCGACAATGACGAGCGCCAGACGCGCAAAGTCCATGCCCTCCTGGAACAGGGCGTGTGTGCCGACCACCAGGCGGATCTCGCCGGAGGCGATGGCCTTGACCGCGCTCGTGCGCGTGCGCGCGGGCTGCGAACCTGACACCAGCGCCACCGTCGCGCCCAGCGGGGCGAACCACTCGCGGAAATTTCGCCAATGCTGCTCGGCCAGCAGTTCCGTCGGCGCCATGAGCGCGGCCTGCATGCCGCTGCCCGCCGCCTGCGCCGCGGCCGCGGCCGCGATCACGGTCTTGCCGCAGCCGACGTCGCCTTGCAGCAGCCGCACCATGGGCACGCCGGTGGTGAGATCGCCCTGCACATCGCGCAGCGCGCGCGCCTGCGCGAGCGTGAGTGCAAAGGGCAACGCGCCGATGAACCGCCGCGCAAGCCCGGCGCCGTCCGGGAGTTGCCAGGCCGGATCGCTCTTGAGGCGCCTTTTGCGCAGCTTCAGCGTGAGGTGATGGGCCAGCAGTTCCTCGAACGCGAGGCGCCGCTGTGCCGGGTGGCGGCCGGCGGCGAGCTCGGTGAGCCGCGCTGCCCGTGGCGGGCGGTGCAGATAGTTGAGTGCATCCTGAAGCTTCGGCAGATCCGGCGGTAGCCCGGTGCCCGGGGGGATCCAGTCGTGCAGGCCCGCGCGCTCGAGCTCCCACAACGCCTCCCCGATTAGGGCGCGCAGGCGCGCCTGCGGCACGCCTTCGGTGAGGGGGTAGATCGGCGTGAGTGCATCCTCGAGCGGTGCGGACGCGTCGAGGACGCGGCGGTACTCCGGATGCACCATCTCGAGCCCGAGTGGCCCCCGTCGTACCTCGCCGAAGCAGCGCAGGCGCGTGCCGCGCGCGAGTGCCTGCTGCTGGCTCGCGGAGAAATAGAAAAACCGCAGCGTGAGCATCCCCGAGCCGTCGGAAATGCGGCACAGGAGCTGGCGCCGGCCGCGATACGCGATCTCGGTGAGCTGGATCTCCCCTTCCACGACAGCGCGCTGCTGTGGCGTGAGTGTGCCGATCGGCGATACACGGGTGCGATCCTCGTAGCGCAATGGCAGTAGGAACAGCAGATCCGAGACCCGCGTTACCCCCAGGCGCGCCAGGCGCGAGGCCAGCGCGGCACCCACGCCGCGCAGTGCCGTCACCGGACGCTGTCGATCCTGCTCACCCGGCAGCGGCGCAACTCCCGTCGCGGTGAGCGCTGCGGTGGGTCTCAGCCCAGGTGCAGGACGCACTCGATTTCGACCTGCGCGTCGCGGGGCAGCTGTGCGACGCCCACGGTGGAACGCGCCGGGTAGGGCTTATCGAAGTACAGCGCCATGATCTCGTTGACCTTGGCGAAGTTCTTCAGGTCCAGAAGAAAGATGTTGACCTTCACCGCCTGGGCGAGGGAGCCGCCGGCGGCGGTCGCCACCGCCTTCAGGTTCTCGAACACGCGGCGCACCTGCGCCTCGAAGTCGCCGCTCACGAGCTGCGTGGTGGCAGGATCCAGCGGCACCTGGCCGGACAGATACACGGTGTCGCCGGCGCGCACCGCCTGCGAGTAGGTGCCGAGTGCCTGCGGCGCGCGTTCTGTGTGGATGACCGTGCGGTTCATGCTGTGCTCCTCATTGGTCCTCAGCCCTCGGCGTCGCCGCCGTCACTGGCGTCAGTGTCGTCCATGTCGCCGTCACTGTCAGCGGCATGATCATCGCCGCTGTGCTCGTCGCGCGCGTGCGCGGCGATGGTGCGGGTCACGCGGCTGACGTCGGGCATGCGGCGGATGACGCGCACCACGCGCGCCAGGTGCCGCCGGTCGCGCACCCGCAGCTCGAAGGTCAGCATGGCCGCGCCGCTGTCCTGCTCGTCGATCGAGACGTGGCCGATGTTGGTTTCAGTACCGGCGATGGCGGCGGCGATGGCGGCGAGCACGCCGGTGCGGTTCACCACATAGACGCGGATCTCGGAGTTGAACAGCCGATCGGGCGCCGACTGCCAGCCCACGGGCAGCCAGTTCTCCGGGTGCTTGCGGTAATCCTCGACGTTGACGCAGTTTTCACGATGGATCACCACCCCGCGCCCGGCGGACAGGAAGGCGAAGATCGGGTCGTACGGAATCGGGAAGCAGCAGCGCGCGTAAGTCACGAGCAGGCCCTCGGTGCCGGCGATCGCCAGCGGCGCAGGTCCCACCGTGCCGTCCAGCACCGGTCCGGCGGGCAGGAGGCGCCGCGCCAGCAAGGGCGCGAGGCGCTCGCCCAGGCCGATCTTCTCGTACAACTCGTCGAGATCCTTCATGCCGAGCTCCCCCAGCGCGGCCTGCTGCACGTCCGGGGCGACGTCCTCGAGCGCCAGTCCAAACTCGCCGAGCGACTGCCCGAGGAGCTTGGCTCCCAGCGCGATGGCTTCCGAACGCCGCAGGCCCTTCAGGTAGTGGCGAATGGCGCTGCGCGCCTTGGCGCTCACCACGAAGTTCACCCACGAGGGACTGGGAGTCGCGCCCTTGGCGCTGATGATCTCGACCGTCTGGCCGTTGCGCAGCACCGTGCGCAGGGGCGTGAGGCGCCGGTCGACCTTGGCGGCCACGCAGCGATTGCCAATGTCGGTATGCACCGCGTAAGCGAAGTCTACCACCGTCGCACCGCTCGGCAGGCGCAGGATCTCGCCCTTGGGCGTGAACACGTACACCTTGTCCGGGAACAGGTCGACCTTGACGCTCTCGAGGAATTCCTCCGACGAGCCTGCTTCCTGCAGCGACACCAGATTCGACAGCCACTCGCGCGTGCGATCCTCCTGGCCGCTGCCGGAACGCTCGCCGGTCTTGTATTTCCAATGCGCGGCGATGCCGGCTTCCGCCACCCGGTGCATGTCGGCGGTGCGGATCTGTGCCTCGATGGGCACCCCGTTGGGGCCAAAGAGCGTGGTGTGCAGCGACTGGTAGCCGTTGACGCGCGGGATGGCGATGTAGTCCTTGAAGCGTCCGGGCATGGGCTTGAACACCGAGTGCACGGCGCCGAGCGCGCGGTAGCAGGTGTCGGTGGTCTCCACCACGATGCGCAGGCCGTAGACGTCGACGATTTCGGCGAGCAGCGCGCGCTTGCGCCGCATCTTCTTATAGATGCTGTACAGGTACTTTTCGCGCGTCTCGACCTGCGCGTGGATGTTGCTCTTGAGCAGCGCCGCATTCAGCTGCTGCTCGATCTTCTTCAGGAACTCTTTCTGGTTGCCGCGCGCGCGGCGCAGCGCGCGCTCGAGCACGTGGTGGCGGCGCGGGTACAGCGCCTTGAACCCCAGGTCCTCCAGCTCGAGCTTCATCGTGTAGAGCCCGAGCCGCTCGGCGATCGGCGCGTAGATTTCCAGCGTTTCGCGCGCGATCGCCCGGCGCCGCACCGGCGCCATGGCCTCGATGGTGCGCATGTTGTGGGTGCGATCGGCGAGCTTCACCAGGATTACGCGCAGATCGCGCACCATCGCCAGCAGCATCTTGCGGAACGACTCTGCCTGGGCTTCCTCGCGGCTCTTGAACTTGATCTGGTCGAGTTTGGTGACGGCGTCGACGAGCTCCGCGACGTCCGCGCCGAAGCGCGCCGCCAGCTGGTCCTTGGGCGTCGGCGTGTCTTCGATCACGTCGTGCAGGATCGCCGCGATGATGGTGTCGGCGTCCAGGCGCAGGTCGGCCAGAATGGCTGCCGCCGCTACCGGGTGGGCAATGAAGGGCTCACCGGAGAGGCGCTTCTGTCCCTGGTGTGCCGAGGCGCCGAATTCGGCGGCCTCGCGGATGCGCGTGACCTGCTCTTCGGGCAGGTAGCCACCGACGGTTGCCAGCAGCTCTTTTAAACCCGGGGTGCGTCTTCCGCCGGGCAACAGTCCCAGGAGCGAAGACGCATAGTCCATGGTCTGGCGGCGGCGTTAGTCTCCGAGGCCGAACTGCGGCGCGCGGAAGCTGGACTGGTTATCCGCATCAGGAACCGCGGGCTCCGGGGCTGGCTCGGGCTCGCGCAGCATCTCCGCGGTCACGCGGCCGGCGGCGATTTCGCGCAGCGCCAGGACCGTGGGCTTGTCGTTCTCCAGGGGCAGGGTCGCCTCGGCGCCGTTGGCGAGCCGGCGGGCGCGTTGGGATGCGAGCAGGACGAGCTGGAACAGGTTGTCGACGTTCTGCAGACAGTCTTCTACGGTGATGCGGGCCATGGGTACCTTGACGATTGCGAGGCACCGGGAAGAGGTGCGCAGGGCCTCAAACTATAAGCGAATACCCGCTCTCAAGCCAGCGGGCGCGCTCGCGTGGCCACCGCGAACGGTCAGAGGGTGGTGCGGCGTCGCGCGAGCCCCGTGGCCGCAAGCCCCAGGAGCAGGAGCAGTGCGCTGGCGGGTTCCGGCACGGTCGGCGGCGGTGGAGGAGGAGGTGGTGAAGAGCTTCCGGTCGTGCTCAACAGGCCGCAGCCGGTCACCGGTCCGTCGGGGCATGCGCCCCAGGTGTCCGCAGGGCCGCCGTAAAAGAGTCCGATGTTGTTGATCTTGCCGCCGGCGTAACCCACCAGAGTCCCAGTGTACGGCGTCACATCCACGGTCATGTTCATCAGCCAGTTGCTGCTGCAGTCGGCTGCGGCGCATAGCTCGATGTCGTACAGATGCGCACCCGCCCCACCGGTCGCGTCGTCGCCGACCAGGGTGAGCGCCGGAATCGTAATGCCATCTCCCGGCGTACCGAACGTGATGTCCGAACCGATGACCGCGCCGGTTGCGGTGTTGATATCGAGCGTGCCGCTGAAGGCGTCGGTCACGCTGGTCGGCGCCCCGGTGCTGCTGCTGACGATGTCCACGCTGCCGGAGATATCGAACACGGTGGGGCCCGACGCGAAGGCCAGCGATGAGAATGCTGCGGCCAGAAGGCCGGCGGGAATATGCGATGCTTTCATGGAACGTCGCCCCTCAGAGGGCGCTCCTTAGTTTTCCTGCGGTGTACTCCTGGCGCGGCCCCTCGTCAACGAGCATGGCGCTGCGGTCAAGCTCAAGTAAACCCCGGCTGAACGCACGGCCTCATCAGGGCTTCGCAGCGGCGCTGAAGTACGACTTCGGGGTACGCCCGAGCGCTTTCCTGAACATCGCGATGAATGCGCTCGGCGTGCTGTAGCCGGTGTCCACGGCGGCTTGCGTCACCTTGGCGCCGTCCGCGAGCAGGCGCAGCGCCTGCATGAGGCGAAGTTGCTGCCGCCACTTGCCTGGCGTCATGCCGATCTCATCCTGAAACAATCTTTCCACGGTGCGCTTGCTGGCGCCGGAGACACCGCAGATCTTTTCAAGCGGCCGACGATCACCCGGGTCGGCCAGCAGCACCGCGGCGATGCGGCGCGCCCGCGAGTCGCTCGGGTTCGGCAACTGCAACGGCACCATCTGGATCCGCTCGAGTTGATCGACGATCACGTCGATGAGATGGCGCTGCCAGTGGATGCGGCGGCTCAGCGCGGGGGAACCGCAGGCATGCAGCAGCAGCTCCTTCAGCAAGGGCGACACGTTGACCACGCAGCAGCTGCGCGGCAAAGCGGCCGCGAGCCGTGGCTTGAGGTAAAGCGCCCGCATTGCCACCGCGCCGGACATGGTGATGCTGTGGACAACGCGCGCCGGGATCCACACCGCGCGGTAGGTGGGGACCACCCAGGTGTCCTTGCCCGTGAGCACGGTCATGACACCGCGCGAGGCGTACAGCAACTGGTCGCGATCGTGAAAGTGCAAGCGGATGCGGTGCCCGGCGGGGTAGTCGCGCGTGAAGGTCGCGATCTGAGAGCGTCCATCACCGACGCGCTCGAACTCTGTGCCTCGGCGCATTTTCGACATTAATTGTCACAATATCGAAAGTACGCTCGCACCACAACGGCTAGTCTCGCGCTCCACCTGGCCTGGTTTAAAGGAACGCGCAATGACTCAAAATACCACCGCAGGCCTCATTCTTATGCTCGCCGCGGCCTGCTGCCTGCTGCTCGCACCCACGGTAAGCAGCGCTGACGAGGAGCAACCGTGCGCGGCAAACGCGCCCAGCCGGCAACTGGATTACTGGGTGGGCGATTGGGTCGTCACCAATCCCGATGGCGCCGGTAACAGCAGTAGCAGCAAGGTACGTCTCGCGCTCAATCAGTGTGTGCTGATCGAAGAATGGGGCGACCACAAAGGCCACGACGGCGAAAACATTTTCGGCTACAGCCAGGGAGACGCGGGCTGGCGCGGCATGTTCTTCGACAATCGCGGCCACGTGCACGTGTTCGTCGAGGGCAAGGTTGAGTCCGGCGTCGCCGAATTTCTCGGGCCGAGCCGTGGGGCGCACGGCGAAGCGACGCTCAACCGCATCCGCCTGCTGCGCGTCGCGCCCGATCGGCTCGAGCAGACGTGGGAGAAATCCACCGACAACGGTCGCACCTGGGCGCGGCAGTTCCGCCTCGAGTACGCGCGCAGCCATCCTTGAAAGGCTCGGCATCCGGGCGGAGCGCCGACTGGCAAAGCGTGCTTACGGCGCGGCGAGCAGTTCCGTGAGCAGCGGACGTAACTCGGGCCGGTCGCTGCGCAAGTCCTCGCCCTGACCTTCGACGATGCGCCGCAGATCTCCCACCGCCTTGTCAAAATCGTCGTTGACGACGACGTAGCCGAACTCGCGGTAGTGGGACATGTCGGCCACGGAATCGGCCAGGCGCCGCGCGATGACATCCGCGGTGTCGGTGGCTCGCCGTGCCAGCCGATCCGTCAGGGCCTGGCGCGAGGGCGGCAGGATGAAAATGCTCACACACTCGGGCATGGCGCGGCGCACCTGCTGCGCGCCCTGCCAGTCGATCTCGAGCACCACGCCGCGCCCGGCGGCGAGTTGTTCTTCGACAAACGCGCGCGAGGTGCCGTAGTAATTGTCGAATACGCGCGCGTGCTCGAGAAACTCCCCGCGCGCCACCAGCGCTTCGAACTGCGCCACCGTTACGAAATGATATTCGCGGCCGAGCTCCTCGGTCGGGCGCTTTTTGCGCGTGGTGTGTGAGACCGACACCCGCAGCTGCGGCTCACTCGCCAGCAGCGCTTTCACCAGCGTGGTCTTGCCCGCGCCCGAGGGCGCCGCGATGACGAACAGCCGGCCGCGTTTCATGGGCGGAAATATACGCCGCCGGCTGCGAGCCCCGCGAGCAGCGCACGCAGCGCCTGGCCGCGATGGCTTACGGTGTTTTTCTGCGCGGGCGAGAACTGCGCGGCGGTGCGCGACTCACCTGCCTCACCTGCCGGCACGAACACCGGGTCGTAGCCAAAGCCGCCGCTGCCGCGGGGCGCAGCCGCGATGCGCCCCTCCCAGGTGCCGTGCGTCACCAGCGGCTGCGGATCCGAGTCGCTGCGCACCAGCACGATGACGCACTGGTAACGCGCACCGCGTTGGCCGTCCGGGACGCCCTCGAGCTGCTGCAGCAGGTGTTTGAGATTCTCCTCCTCGGTGGCGCCCTCGCCCGCAAAGCGCGCCGACCACACACCGGGACGCCCGCAAAGCGCATCCACTTCGAGTCCGGAGTCATCGGCGAGTGCCGGCAGGTGCGTCGCCGCCGCGGCATGGCGTGCTTTCAGGAGCGCGTTGGCCAGAAACGTGGTGCCGGTTTCTTGCACCGACTGCACGCCAAGTTCGCCCTGCGGCACGAGCGTGAGATCCAGCGGCGCCAGCAGCGCCGCGAGCTCACGCAGCTTGCCCGCGTTAGCGCTCGCCAGCACCACCCGCGTCACGGGGATTGCAGCGACTGCGCCTGTAGCGTGAATAGTTGCGCGATGCCGGCGGTCGCCAGCTCCAGCATCGCGTCGAGTTCGTGACGGCGGAAGGCGTGCCCCTCGGCCGTTCCCTGGATTTCGACAAACGCGCCGCCGTTGTTCATGACGACGTTCATGTCGGTCTCCGCCTGGGAGTCTTCCGCGTAATCCAGATCCAGCACCGGCACGCCGGCGACGATGCCGACCGACACCGCCGCCACCTGGCCGTGCAACGGGCTGGCAGCGATGCGCCCGTTGCGGGTGAGGCGCTCGCAGGCCTGCACCAGCGCCACGTACGCGCCGGTGATGGAGGCGGTACGCGTGCCCCCGTCCGCCTGCAGCACATCGCAGTCGAGCGTGACGGTGCGTTCGCCGAGCGCCTTCAGATCCACGACCGCGCGCAGCGAGCGGCCGATGAGACGCTGGATTTCCTGGGTGCGGCCGGTTTGTTTACCGCGTGCCGCCTCGCGTGCCGTGCGCGTGTGGGTGGCGCGCGGCAGCATGCCGTACTCGGCGGTGATCCAGCCCTGGCCCTTGCCGCGCAGGAACCCGGGTACGCCCTCCTCGACGCTCGCGGTGCACAGCACCTGGGTGTCGCCGCACTCGATGAGCACCGCGCCTTCGGCGTGCTTGGCGTGGCGACGCACGAAGCTCACCTGCCGCAGTTGGTTGGCCGCGCGTCCGGAGGCTCTTGGCACGCCGGCCATATCAGTCTATCGGCCGAAATCGCTTCGGAGCGATTTCGGCGGACAGCGGTTCCGCTTCCGCCGGCCAAAGGCGCGACTTTGGCCGGCTGCGGCCGTGGCCATGCGGTTGGTTCCGTTGTGTTGACACGCCCTATGCCTGCCCGATCCAGCGCAGCGCCGCGGCCGAGGTGTTGTCACTGCCGGCGCCGGCGCGCTTGACGGCGCGTTTGCCGAGCGCGATCAGGCTGTCGCGCAACGCGCCGCGCGCGCCCAGGCCGGCGGCGACTTCCTCGTCCTTGAGGGGTCCCCACAACCCGTCGGTGCACGCCAGCAACACGTCATCGCTCTCCAGCGCCCGCCGCCGCGACAACGACATGTCCGGCAGGATCGGATCCCCGCCCAGGCAGCACTCGACGAAGTTGCGCATCGGGTGATTGTGCGCCTGCTCGGCGCTGATGAGTCCCTCGCGCAGCAAGAGCTCCACGTGACTGTGATCGCGGCTGCGGGCGAAGACTTTGCCGTGCCGCACGTGGTACAGGCGGCTGTCGCCCACGTGCGCCCACCAGCTCGCGTGCTGCTGCACCAGGCACACCGCGCAGGTAGCGCGCGGGCGCTGCTCGAGCGGCAGTTGCACGCCGAGCTTCACCACTTCCTCGTGCGCGCGACCGAGCGTCACATGCAGGAAGCCGAGCGGGTCGAACAACGGCTGCGGTGAGTGCCAGAACGCCTCGACGATCACCTGCTGCGTGACCTGCGCGGCGCGCGCGCCGTCGGCGTGACCGCCCATGCCGTCGGCCACTACCAGGAGCGCCGCGTGCTCCGCCACCGCGATGCACACGCGGTCCTGGTTTTCCTCACGCCCGCCGAGCAGGCTGATGTCCGCGTATTCGACCCGCAAGAAGGGATCCATCTATCTGTTAGACTTCTGCGCGCTTTATATCACCTGCGCGCACCGACGTAGCGCGCAAATCCCGCATGACATTCAATTATTTACTGAGGCGGAGCTTTTCATGATCGCGAGCATGACGGGCTTCGCACGCCATGAGGCCAGCGGCCCCTGGGGCACGCTGGTGTGCGAGCTGCGCAGCGTGAACCATCGCTTTCTGGAGGCGGGGCTGCGCCTGCCGGATGAGCTGCGCGCGGCGGAGGGGGAATTGCGCGCGCGCCTCGCGCGGCAGGTGCGTCGCGGCAAGGTTGATTGCACGCTGACCTACCGGCGCCCGCACGGCGTGGCCGGCGCGCTGGAAGTCGACCCGGTGGCGCTCGAGCGCGTGGTTGCGGCCGCGCAGCTCGTGAGCCGCTCGTTGCGCGAGCCGTCCACCGTGAGCGCGCTCGACGTGTTGCGCTGGCCGGGCGTGTTGCGCGAGGAGAGCCTCGGTAGCGAGCAGCTCCTTGGCGCGGCTTATGCCGTATTCGACGCCACGCTCGCGGAACTGGTGGCGGCGCGCGGCCGGGAAGGGGCGCGGCTGTGCGAGCTGCTCGAGCAACGTTGCGCGGCACTGCAGGGGCTCGTGGCGACGGTACGGGCGCGCTTGCCGGAGGTGCAGGCGCGGGTGCGCGCGCGCCTGGATGAACGGCTGGCGGAAATCACCGCGACCGTGGACCACGACCGGCTCGAGCAGGAGCTCGCGCTCTTGCTGCAGCGCCTGGACGTGGATGAGGAGCTCGAGCGCCTGAGCGGCCACATCAGCGAAATCGTGCGCGTCATCGGTGGCAGTGAGCCGGCCGGCCGGCGGCTGGATTTTCTCATGCAGGAGCTGAACCGCGAAGCCAACACCCTGTCTTCGAAGTCGCAGGACCTGGAGACCACCCGCAGCGCGGTCGACATGAAGGTCGTCATCGAGCAGATGCGCGAGCAGGTGCAGAACGCGGAGTAGCGGGAGGGGCGCGTTGGTCGACACTGCGGGAGTGACGGACGGCCCGGCATCGCGGGATGCCCAGGGCGCCGTCTTCTTAAGCTACGCGTCCGAGGACGCGCCGGCCGCCGAGCGCATCTGCAGCGCGCTGCAGGCCGCGGGCATCGAAGGACTCATCCATGTCCCCCACGATCGTTACTTCACCAGCCTGCGCGACACCCCGCGCTTCCGGGCGCTGCTGCAGAAGCTGAACTTACTCACGTGAGTGCCCGCCACGAAGGCGTCCGGGCGGGGGCCGCCACGCTCATCAACCCGCCTCTCGCTCTGTACGTGCACTTTCCCTGGTGCGTGCGCAAGTGCCCGTACTGTGATTTCAACTCCTACACCCTGAACGGCGAGCTGGCGCAGGAGCCGTATCTGCAGCGGCTGCTGCGCGACATCGAAGCGCAGGCGCCTGAGGTCACCGGCCGCGAGGTTGCGAGCGTGTTCCTCGGCGGCGGCACACCGAGTCTGTTTTCACCGGATGCGATCGGGCGTGTGCTGCAGGGCGCGCGGCGGCATCTCAAGCTGGCCGCGGATGTCGAGGTGACGCTCGAGGCGAACCCCGGGACCATCGAACGCGGGCGCTTTACCGAGTACCGCGCGGCGGGCGTGACACGCGTGTCGCTCGGCGCACAAACCTTCGATGCCGCGATCCTCAAGGCGCTCGGGCGCATTCATTCGCCTGATGAAACCCGCCTTGCTGCGACGGAACTGCACGCGGCGGGTCTCACCAACTTCAATCTCGATCTCATGTACGCGCTGCCGGGCCAGGACCTGGCCGGTGCCGGGCGCGACATCGCGGCGGCACTCGCGCTCGAGCCTGCGCACGTGTCGCATTACCAGCTGACACTGGAACCGGGGACCGTGTTTGCCGCGCGGCCCCCGCCGCTGCCGGATGAGGATGCGGCGGCCGTGATGCTGAGCGCCTGCGGTGAGCGGCTCGAGTCGGCGGGGTTTGCCCAGTACGAGGTCTCCGCTTACGCGCGCCCCGGTCGGCAATGCCGGCACAACCTTAACTACTGGAACTTCGGCGATTACCTGGGGGTGGGCGCCGGCGCCCACGGCAAGCTGACGTTCGCAGATCGCGGTCACATCGTGCGCACCGTGCAGGCGCGCGAACCGCGCCGCTATCTCGCCGCCCCGGACGCAGCGCTCACGCGCCACGTGCTCGCCGCAGAGCAATTGCCGTTTGAATTCATGCTCAACGCCCTGCGCCTCGCCGGTGGATTTACCCAACGCAGCTTCACCGAGCGCACCGGACTTGAGTGGGGCGCCATCGGCGCCCCGATCGCAGCCTTGCGGGAGCGCGGACTCATGGAAGTGACGGCAACGGCATGCCGGGCGAGCACGCTGGGGCTGCGATTCCTGAATGATCTGCTGCTCGAATTCATGCCGGAAACGTCGAAAATGCCCGGCAGTTCGGCGTTGTCAATGACCGCGCGCGAGCCGGGTCAGGGCGCTTCGGCGCCGTTATACACAGGTCTTCACGGCCCCAACGCAGAATGAGCTATTTGCGCTTCAAACCACCCAAGCTGCTCAACATGATCATCGCAACTAGCTGATATGTATTGGGAAAACCCCATGATCATTTTTTGACCAAAGTAACAAAAATGCAATCTGGCAGCGAAATCGGAGCCTCACGGGTCCATGAGTCCACAGAGTTGTCCACAGGTTCTGTGGATAAGGAAACACCGCGGGCGGCGGCGGTCCGCGATCGGGCTTGAGACGGCGCGGTTGGGCCGCTAAACTCCCGCGCCCTTTAATTGTCGTTGCCGCCTCCCCATGTTGCGGTAAGACCCCAAATCCGAACCGTGAGCCAGCCATGAAAGCCTCGATCCATCCCGACTACAAAGAGATCAACGTCACCTGCACGTGCGGCAACACGTTCAAGACGAGCTCGACGCTGGGTCACGATCTGCAGGTCGAGGTGTGCTCGAACTGCCATCCTTTCTATACGGGCAAGCAGAAGGTCCTCGATACGGCCGGCCGCGTAGATAAGTTCCGCAAGCGCTACGCCGCCGCCGGCGCGGCCACCACCGCCGCCGCGCCCGTCCCCGCCAAGTAACGGCCCCTGACGTAAGCGCGGCCCGCTGAGCGGCCGGCGCTCGCGCAGCGCTGCAACTGAAGAATTTTTCCGCGCCCGCGGCGCCGCGGGCCGGCAGGCGCGCGCCTTGATTCGGCACACGGACCATGTAAATCTGCTTTGGCTTATGGCCGAGAAGACTCCGAACACATTCGAGCTCACCGATCCGGTCCGCGGACGCAGCGCGCAATTGCCCGTGCGCAACGGCACGATCGGGCCGGCCGCGCTCGACATCGCGTCGATCCACAAGGATCTGGACGTCTTTACCTACGATCCGGGCTTCGGCATGACCGCCGCGACCGAGAGCCGCATCACCTATATCGACGGGGATGCCGGGGTGCTCCTGTACCGCGGTTATCCGATCGAGCAGCTGGCGCAGAAGAGCTCCTTCATGGAGGTCGCGTACCTGCTGTTGCTCGGGGAACTGCCGACCGCGAAGCAACTCACCGAGTTCACCGGCAACATCCGTTATCACACGATGATCAACGAGACGTTGCTGCGCTTCTTCAACGGCTTTCATCACAACGCGCATCCGATGGCGATGGTGTCGGCCGTGGTGGCATCGATGTCGGCGTTCTATCACGACACCATGGACATCCATAACCCGCGTCATCGGGAGATCTTCTCGCACCGGATCATCGCCAAGCTGCCGACCATCGCCGCCGCCGCCCACAAGCATTCCCTGGGTCAGCCCTTCATCTACCCGCGCAACGATCTCGACTACGCCGGCAACGTTCTGAACATGGTGTTCGCGGTGCCGTGCGAGCCCTACCAGTTGGACCCGATCGCCTCCCAGGCGCTTGACCTTCTCTTTGTGCTGCACGCCGACCACGAGCAGAACGCCAGCACCTCCACGGTGCGTCTCGCGGGCAGCACTGGCGCCAACCCGTATGCGGCGATCTCCGCCGGCGTCTCGGCGCTGTGGGGCCCGGCGCACGGCGGTGCCAACGAGGCGGTGATGTCGATGCTCGAGCAGATCGGCAGCGTCGATAACATTCCGAAGCACCTGGCGATGGCCAAGGACAAGTCGGGCCACTTTCGCCTCATGGGCTTCGGGCACCGCGTCTACAAGAACTTCGACCCGCGCGCGACCATCATCAGGGAGATGTGTCACAAGGTGCTCGAGCGGCTCGGTCGTACCGACAATCCGCTGTTCGAGCTGGCGCTGCGCCTGGAGGAGATTGTCCTCAAGGACGAGTACTTCGTGTCGCGCAAGCTCTACCCGAACGTGGACTTCTATTCGGGCGTCATCTACAGCGCCATCGGCATTCCGCGCTCGATGTTCACGGTGATGTTTGCGATCGCGCGCACCGTGGGCTGGGTGGCGCACTGGCAGGAAATGATTTCCGATCCCAACATGCGGATCGGCCGGCCGCGGCAGCTGTACACCGGCGCCACGCGCCGCGATTACGTCGACATCAAGAAGCGCACCTAGCAGCGGCGCCTACGCGCCGCCCTTAGCCCGCCGACAACTGCCCGAGCAACGCCTCCACCTCGAAGGCGTTCGCGCGCCGCATCGGCCGCCCGTCCACCGGGCTCACCGGCGCCTGGCGAATGCCGTCGGTCGGAAACACCGTGGCCTCGATGGGCTGGTCGTCCATCTGGAAGCGCACCCCCGGGTAGGCGCGCACCCGCTCCGGGGTGAGCTTGACGCGCTTCTCGGTGACCTCGTGCGCGATGCCGGTGTCGAGTAACTTCAGCGTGACGGATTCGGCGCGCTCGGTGAACAGGTGCAGCTGCACCTCGGCGTGCTGCGTGGCGGTGCCGGCAAGCACCGCCCCCACCAGGCGCGGTTCGAACTCGCGCAGGTAGCGCATGGCGCTCAAGGCTGCGCGGCGCTGCGCGTGCAGCGACTCCAGGTGCGAGGCGCCGCCGAACAGGCGCTGGTACTCCGCCAGCGCGCTTTCGATCTCGGAGTTCTTCGGCAAGAGCGCCGTGCCGTCGGTGACAGCGAGGCGCTCGGCCGCCTTGCGCTTGGCGATGAGGAAGTCGCGGATGCCGTGTTCGGCCATGATGCGCGCGGCTTCCTGCGCCAGCGCCCGCCGCAGGTTGTCGGCGCGCGTGACGTGTTTCTTGGCTCTCATCGCACTTCAGAAAATCGGTTCGCTGCTCGCCGGCCCTTGGGGCCCCTGGCCTTCGGAGTCGGCGTCGGCGGCCGCGGGCAGGTGGCTGGCCATGAATATCTCCGGCACGCCGTCGGGATTCTCGGCGCTCACCAGCGTGCCGGTGTCGGGCGAAATGCGCAACGTCACGATTCCGTCGGGCATCGGACGGTGCTGCTCCGGCACGCCCTTGAGCGCCTCGCGCATGAACTGTATCCAGATCGGCAGCGCGGTGCGCGCACCCTCTTCGCTCTCACCGAGCAGCCCCTGGTCGTAGCCGACCCAAACGGTTGCGACCAGGTTGGGCGTGAAGCCGTTGAACCAGGTGTCGCGTGTCTCCCGGCCCTCGTTGGTGGTGCCGGTCTTGCCGGCGATGTCGGTGCGGTTGAGCACCAGCGCGCGCCGGCCGGTACCGCGGCGGATCACGTCCGCCATCATGTCGCTCATGACGTAGGCGTTCTGCGCGCTGATGACACGCGGGGCGATCTCGTCGGGTTTCAGCGGCGCCGGTTCACCGTGGGTGGTGTCGGAGACCTGTACTGGCGTGCCGGCGGCTGCCGCGTCGCCATCACCGCCGCCATCGCACTGCTCGCACACCCGGCGCGGCGTCGCGTGCCATACCACCTGGCCGGAGGCGTCCTCGATGCGGTCGATGAAATACGGCGCCACCTTGTAGCCGCCGTTGGCAAACACCGCGTAACCGGCGGCGACGTCCAGCGGCGTCGCTTCGAGCGTGCCCAGTGCGAGGCTCAGATCATGCGGCATGCTGCGCGGATCGAAGCCGAAGCGGCTGATGTAGTCGATCGCGGTCGCAACACCGATCGCCTTGAGCACCCGGATCGACACCATGTTGCGCGAGTGCACCAGCGCATCGCGCAGCCGCGTCGGTCCGCCAAAGCCCTCGGAGTTCTTCGGCCGCCACGCTTCCTCGATGCCAGCGCCCTCGAGCACGACGGGCGCATCGAGGAGGGTGGTCGCCGCCGTGAAGCCATGCTCGAGCGCGGCGGAATACAGGAACGGCTTGAAGCCCGAGCCGGGCTGGCGCCGCGCCTGCGTGGCGCGGTTGTACTTGTTGGTGAAGTAATCGAAGCCGCCGACCAGGGCGACGATGCTGCCGTCGTTTGGGTCGAGCGCCACCAGAGCGCTTTGCGCCCCGGGAATCTGCCCGAGCTGCGCGTGGCCGGCATCGTCCGCCACCACGTAGATGACATCCCCGCGGGCGAGCAGCTGGCCGGCGTTTTGTGGCGCAGGACCCAGGGTATCGTTGTGGCCTTCCTTACGCGCCCACGACAACCCGTCCCACTCGATCTGCACGGATCCTAAGGTCTTTACGTAGGCGCGCACGCTCTTGTCGGCGACCGACTCCACGATCGCCGGCGCGAGATTGCCGATCGAGGCGTACTCATCCACCAGGTCATCGAAGTCCGGCTCGCCGTGCGCCGGCAGCTCGACGTGCCCGGCGGGCCCGCGCCAGCCATGGCGGCGGTCGTATTCGATGAGGCCGATGCGCACCGCGCGGTTGGCGGCCGCCTGCAGACGCCCGTCGACGGTGGTGTAGACCTTGTAGCCGGCGCTTTCGGCGTTCGCGCCGAAGCGCTGCCGCAGCTCCAGGCGCGCCATCTCGGCGACGTACGGCGCCTCGACGGCGAACAACGGCGCGTGCTCGCGCGCCTGCATCGGCTCCTTGTTGGCGGCCTCGGCGGTGGCGGCGTCGATGAAGCCGAGCTCGCGCATGCGGCGCAGCACGTAGGCGCGGCGCTGCGTGGCGAGTTCCGCGTCGACAATCGGGTTGTACTTCGAGGGCGCCTTGGGCACCCCGGCAAGGGTGGCGGCTTCGGCCACGTCGAGCTTGTCGAGCGACTTGCCGAAGAACGCTTCGGCGGCGGCGGCGACCCCGTAAGCGCGCTGGCCGAAGAAAATGACATTCAGATAGAGCCCGAAGATCTCCTGCTTGGTGAACTCGTGCTCCATGCGGTAGGTGACGAAGGTCTCCTGCAGCTTGCGTCGCGCGGTCTTGTCCATGTTCAGAAACATGTTGCGCGCGGCCTGCATGGTGATGGTGCTGGCTCCCTGGGTCTTTTCACCCGATACCACATCGATCAGTACCGCGCGCACCACGCCGAAATAGTCGATGCCGTGATGCTCGAAGAAGCGCTCGTCTTCGGCGGCGAGGAAAGCCTGCTTGACGACTTCGGGGATCTGCTCGTAGGTGACCGGGATGCGCCGCTGCTCCCCGATCTGCGCGATGAGCGCGCCGCCGCGCGTGTAGACGCGCAGCGGCACCTGCAGCTCGACGTTGCGCATCGCATCCAGCGGCGGCAGCGACGGCACCAGGTAAACATAACTGCAGGCGAGCGCGTAAGCGCCCAGAAGTGTGACCAGCGTCACAGAGCCGACGACGGCGGCCACGACGCGAATGTAATTCCGTTTCACAAAAGCCCAACTCCGTTGCTTGCGCTCGCTCCGGTGCGCCTGCATAGTACCGGCCGATTCTTAGGCAAACTCACCGAAAGGTGGGGACGCAAAGCCTCCGGTCTACGGGACGTATGTGCCTACGACAGCGGGGTTGCCGGTGCGAACGTTAACGCACTCCACGGTGGCGGGCCACGCGGTCCGATGAAGCCCGGGAGGCACAGTTCGACCGACCACCCGCAGCTGGTCTGCACTCACTGCCCCCGCCCGCGAAGCTCCTTCGTCCCCTTAGACGTTTGGAAGACAAGACTCGACACGCTTTATGGCTCCTGGTTGCCCGCGCGCGTGACGCGCACGGCACTTGCGCAGCATCGCCCCCGGGTACCGTGCGGTTCCGTGAGCCGCCTCACGTTCAATTTAACTTTGCGCTGATATATAGTGCTTCGGATTCTGACGCAGGGTGGTCATTTTCAGGCGTAATGTCCTGAAAAGGAAATAAAAATGTTCCTTCTGCAGCGCAAATACCGCCCGCTTCTGGGACTTGACATAACGACTTCGTCGGTCAAGCTCATCGAGCTTGCCATGGCCGGGGGTCAGTACCGCGTCGAGGCCTATGCCGCCGAGCCCACGCCCGCGAACGCCATTAATGAGAAGGCGATCGTGGATGCGGAGGCGGTGGGCGAGGCGATTCGCCGCGCGGTAAAGCGTGCCGGCGCCAAGAGCGCGGAAGTCGCGATCGCGATTTCCGGCGATGCCGCCATCACCAAGGTGATCCAGATGCCGCGCACGCTGCGCACCGGTGACCTCGAATCCCAGGTGGAGATGCAGGCCGACCAGTACATTCCCTTTCCGATGGACGAAGTCAGCTATGACTTCGAAGTGTTAGGACCGAACGAGAAGGATCCCGACGCCAACGATGTGCTGCTGGTGGCGACGCGCACCGAGAACGTGGAGCAGCGCCAGGCGGCGGTAAAGGCCGCGGGACTCACGGCCAAGATCGTCGACGTCGAGGCCTTCGCGCTCGAGAACGCCTGCAAGCTGATGACGCACCAGATGCCCGACGGCGGCATCGATCGCACCATCGCGGTGGTGGACTTCGGCGCCAGCAGCACCACCTTCAGCGTGCTGCGCAACCTGCGCGTCGTGTATACGCGCGATTTCACCTTCGGCGGGCAGCAGCTCACCGAGGAGATCATGCGCACCTACGGGCTGGCGATGGAGGAAGCGGGGCGCGCCAAGAAAGAAGGCGGCCTGCCCGGCAACTACCAGTCGGAAGTGCTCGATCCGTTCATTGATGACATGACGCAGCAGGTCAGCCGCTCGCTGCAGTTCTATCTCGCCTCCGGTTCCGGGCGCGAGCAGCCGGAAAAGATCCTGGTGTGTGGCGGCTGCGCCAACATCCCGGGCGTGGCCGAGGTCATTTCCAGCCGCGTCGGTATTTCCGCCGAGAAGGGCGATCCGCTCGGCCAGATGAAGCTGTCCTCGCGCGCCAAGGCGCAGGCGGTGCAACGCGACGCCACGGCGCTGCTGACGGCCTGCGGGCTCGCACTGCGGAGTTTTGACTGATATGCCACGCATAAACCTGCTTCCCCACCGGGAAAGCAAACGCAAGGAGCGCAAGCTCAAGTTCCTGGTGGCGATGGTCGCGGCGACCGGCGCTGGCATCGTGGCCGCGTTCGTCGCCTACCTCTCGTATGGCTCGATGATCCAGTCCCAGGAGCATCGCAACAACCAGCTGCGGGCCGAGATCAAGACGCTCGACAAGCAGATCGAGGAGATCAACGACCTCGAGAGCGCCAAACAAAAGTTCATCGCGCGCATGAATATCATCGAAAAGCTGCAGCGCTCGCGGCCGGAGATCGTGCACGTGTTCGATGCGATCGTGCACACCCTGCCGGAGGGGGTGTACCTCACGGCCGTCAAGCAAACCGGCAAGGACACACTCAAGTTCGACGGCATCGCGCAGTCGAGCACCCGCGTTTCCTCTTTCATGCGCAACATCGACGGCTCGCAGTGGCTGCGCAACCCGGAACTGGAGGTCGTGCAGACCTCCAAGGGCGCCGGCACCGGCTCGAGCTTCACGCTGACCGCGGACGAAGTGAACGCCGCGGGCGGTGATGATGACAGCGCTGCCGGCGCGCGCAAGAACAAGATCCGCAAGGCAAGCCTGGATGGCGTGGGGGCGCGACAATGAACCTGCTCGAGGAACTGCGGGCACTAGATCCGCGTGATCCGGGGCGCTGGCCCCTGCCTATTCTGATCGGCGCCGTCGGCGCCGTGTTCCTCGCCGTTACGCTGGTGGGCATTTATCTGTTTGTATGGAACCAGCAGCGTCCGGAGCTGCAGCGCCGCCAGGCCGAGGAACTCACCCTGCGCCAGGAGTTCCACGACAAGCACGCCAAGGCCGTAAATCTCGAGGTCTACAAGCAGCAGCTGAAGGACATCGAACGCTCCTTTGGCGCCTTGCTGCGCCAGCTGCCGGGCAAGACCGAGGTGCCGAGCCTGCTGGTGGATATCTCGCAGACCGGACTTGCGGCCGGCCTGCAGGAGAAGCTCTTTCAGCCCGAGCCCGAGCATAAGCAGGACTTCTACGCGGAGCTGCCCATCAAGATCCGCCTCACCGGCAGCTATCACCAGTTCGGCGAGTTCGTGAGCGGCATCGCGGCACTGCCGCGCATCGTTACGCTGCACGACATCGACATCAAATCGGACAGCAAGGACGCCTACGACCAGTTGTCCCTGGAACTGACGGCGAAGACCTATCGTTATATGGACGAGGACGAGATCGCCGCCGGCGAGGCGGACAAGAAGAAGGACGTCCCGCATCGTCCGAAGCCGGCGACCCCGGCGGGCTAGGTAGTTACCCATGAACAACGCTTGCAACGGATCCTCGCTGCGCCTGCTGTGCGTGACGCTCGCGTGCGCCGCTTATGCGCTGCTCACGGCCTGCTCGAGCGCCGATGGCGATCTGGCGCGCTTCATCGAGGACACCAAGAAGGAGCCCGGCGGGCGCGTCGAGCCGTTGCCGGAAATTAAGCCGTACGAGACCTTCGTCTATGCGGCGAGCGACATGCGCTCACCGTTCCTGCCGTCGAGCCCCGGCTCGGGTGCCGGCATCAACGGCGTGCGCCCCGATTCCAAGCGCAACCGCGAGTTCCTCGAGCAGTACTCGCTCGACACACTCAGGATGGTTGGCACGCTGCGCCTGGGCGGCAGCATGTTCGGCCTGGTGCAGACCAAGGACGGGCTGGTGCATCGCGTAACCGCGGGCAACCACATCGGCCAGGCCGAAGGCAAGATCACCGACATTACCCCTTCAAAAATCAGTCTCATTGAAATCGTTCCGGACAGTGTTGGCGGGTACATGGAGCGCCCCGCCGCGCTTGCCCTGAATGAGTAAGGTCCAGCAGGGAGTCTCACGAATGCACGCGTATCGCACGATGAATCGCCTCCTCGGCACGGCCGCGTGGCTCGTGGTTGCAGGGGTAATCGCAATGCTCCCGCACACAGCGGCGCTCGCCCAGGCAGCGGCTCAACCGGCGCTGCAGGCCATTGACGTGCAGCCCATGCCGGGCCAGCAGTTGCAGATCACCATGCGACTGTCGGGACCGGCGCCGACGCCGCTGTCGTTCACCATCGACAACCCGGCGCGCATCTCCTTTGATCTGCCGGGGGCGACGCTGGCGCTGCCGTCGCGCCGCATCGATGTGCACTCCTCCGGGGTCGACACCATCGTCGCCGCGGAGACCAAGGACCGCACGCGCCTGGTGCTGAACCTCGACAAGCTCGTGCCCTATGACACGCGCGTCGACGGCAACAACGTCATCGTCACCCTGGGAGCCGCCACCGGCGCGGTCGCCGCGAGCGCAGCGTCCACGGGCGCCGCCGTTGCCAGCGGCAGCGCGGCGCGCGAACTGCGCGCGATCGATTTCCGTCGTAGCGCTGATGGCGCCGGGCGTGTGGTCGTGAAGCTCTCCGACCCGCATACCCATATCAACCTGCACCAGGTCGGCGACCAGGTCGTCGTCGACTTCAGCGACGCCACCGTCGCCGCCAACCTCGTGCGCCGCTACGACGCCACCGACTTCGGCACGCCGATCAGCGGCTTCGACGTCACGCGCGCCGGCAACGGTACGCGCATCGCCATCACCGCCACCGGCGACTTCGAGCAGCTGGCCTACCAGTCCGACGATCAGTACGTGATCGAAGTGGCGGCGAAGCGCAAGAACGCCGCCTCGCAGGATGAGAAACCGGTGTACACCGGCGAGCGGCTGACACTTAACTTCCAGGACATCGAGACGCGCGCGGTGCTGCAGCTGCTGGCGGACGCCAGTGGCCAGAACATCGTGGTGAGCGACTCGGTGAATGGCAGCGTCACGCTGCGCCTGCAGAATGTGCCCTGGGACCAGGCGCTGGACATCGTGCTGCGCACCAAGGGCCTGGACAAGCGCAAGCAGGACAACGTCATCATCGTCGCTCCGCAGGCGGAGCTGGCGGCGCGCGAGAAGTCGGAGCTGGCCGCCCGGCGCGACGTGCAGGAACTGGCGCCGCTGCGCTCCGAGTACCTGCAGGTCAACTATGCCAAGGCCGCGGACATGGCCTCGCTCATCAAGACCGGCAATAACTCGCTGCTGTCTTCCCGCGGCAGCGTGGCGGTCGATGACCGTACCAACACCCTGCTGCTGCAGGACACCCCCGATCGGCTGGCGGACATTCGCCGGCTGGTGGCGACACTCGACATCCCGGTCCGCCAGGTGCAGATCGAGGCGCGTATCGTCATCGTAAACAACGATTTCGAGCGTGACCTGGGTGCGCGCTTCGGTATCACGACGGCGCAGAAGAACGGCGCCAACGGCCTGTACACGACCAGCGGTACCGCCGCCGCCACCGATTCGATCATGACCAACGCGCCCAATCCGCTCATCGGTGCGGCCATCACCGGCACCAACGCCGCCAACCGCTACAACGTCAACCTGCCGGCTTCCAACCCGGCCGGCAGCATCGCGGTCGGCGTGCTGGGCTCGAACTTCATCCTCGACCTGGAGCTGTCGGCGGCCCAGGCCGAAACCCAGGCGAACATCATCTCCTCGCCGCGCGTCATCACGGCGAACCAGAAGGAGGCCTCGATCGAGCAGGGTGTGGAAATTCCGTACCAGCAGTCGGCCTCGAGCGGTGCCACCACCATTCAGTTCAAGAAGGCGGTGCTGTCGCTGAAGGTCACGCCGCACATCACCCCCGACAACCGCGTCATCCTCGATCTCGACGTGCGTGACGACGCCGTCGGCCAGATAGTGGTGGCCTCGGGCGGGGTGAACGTGCCGGCGATCGATACCCGCGAGATCGTCACCCAGGTGCTGGTGAACGACGGCCAGACCGTGGTGCTCGGCGGCATCCTGCAGACCACGCAGAGCGAGAACGACAACAAGGTGCCGTACCTGGGCGACATCCCGATCCTCGGCCACCTGTTCAAGACCACCGATCACACCGACGACAAGGACGAGCTCATGATCTTCATCACCCCGAAGATCCTGCGCGAGGGCGTCAACGTCTATAACTGATCCGGCCCCGGATTTGGGACCCTCCAGCGGCCGCCTGCGGGCGGCCGCTGCATTTGGGTATCCTGTCGCCTAAGCATGCTCGACCAGAAGAGTGTATTTCTCGTAGGACCCATGGGCTCCGGCAAGAGCGCCGTCGGCCGGGCGCTGGCGCGCGCACTCGGCCTGCCCTTCCACGACAGCGACGCCGAGGTCGAACGCCGCACCGGCGTCGATATCCCCTTCATCTTCGAGAAGGAAGGCGAGGCGGGCTTCCGGCAGCGTGAGCGCGAAGCGATCGACGCGCTGACCGCAACCCCGCGCATCGTGCTGGCCACCGGCGGCGGCGCGGTGCTGCTGCCCGAGAACCGCCGTCACCTGCGCGAGCGCGGCTGCGTCGTCTACCTGCAGACCTCGGTAACCCAGCAGGCGCAGCGCGTGCGCCAGGGCCGCAACCGGCCGCTGCTCAGCGACGGCGACACCACCACGCGCCTCGAGGACCTCATGGAACTGCGCGCGCCGTTGTATGCGGAGATTGCCGACATCGTCGTGCCGACCGACGGCCGGCGCGTGCCGAGCGTCGCCGAGCACATCCTGCGCGAGCTCGCCTCGGTGCCCGGCCCACGCTGAGGAGCACGCCCGGCGGCGCGCGCCCTGCAGCACCGCTCACGTATACTCCCGCGCAGTGCCGCGCCTGATTTCCTGCGCGCGCGGTGAGCACGTGCACACCCTGAACGTCGAACTCGGTACCCGCAGCTACCCGATCCTGATCGATGCCGGGATTCTCGGTCGCCCGGGAGTGCTCGACGCGCAGGTGGCGGCGCGCGATGTGCTCGTAGTCAGCAACACCACCGTCGCGCCGCTGTACCTGCCCGCACTGAGCGTGGCTCTCAGGCCGCGGCGGCTCGTGGCCGTGATCCTGCCGGATGGCGAGGCCCACAAGACCCTCGCCAACGTCGCCCGCGTGCTGGATGTGCTCGTCGCCAACCGTTTTGGGCGCGATTGCGCGGTCCTTGCCCTGGGGGGCGGGGTGGTCGGGGATCTCGCCGGCTTCGCGGCCGCCTCCTACCAGCGCGGCGTCATGTTCGTGCAGGTGCCCACGACGCTGCTCGCGCAGGTGGATTCGGCGGTGGGCGGCAAGACCGGCGTCAACCATCCGGGCGGCAAGAACCTGATCGGCGCCTTCCACCAGCCTGCGGCGGTGGTGAGCGACACGCACACGCTCACCACCCTGCCAGCGCGCGAACTGCGCGCCGGACTCGCCGAAGTGATCAAGTACGGGCTGATCTGCGATGCGGCGTTGTTCGCGTGGCTGGAGGCGCACCTGGATGCCCTGCTCGCGGGTGAGCCGGCGGCGCTCGCGCACGTCATCCGCCGTTCCTGCGAGATCAAGGCGGCGATCGTGGGCCGCGACGAACGCGAGCAGGGAGAACGGGCGCTCCTGAATCTCGGCCATACGTTCGGACACGCGCTGGAGGCCGCGACCGCTTACCAGGAGTGGCTGCACGGCGAGGCGGTGGGGGCGGGGCTGGCGATGGCGGCCGCCATGTCGCATGCCTGCGGTTACTTAAGCGCTGCGGATGCCGCGCGCGTGCGCCAGCTCGTCGAGCGCGCGGGCCTGGTGACGCACGTGGCAAGTGTGGGACCTGCGGCGATGCTCGAGCACATGCGCATCGACAAGAAAGTGCAGGGCGGCCGCGTGCGCCTGGTGCTGCTGCGCGGGGTCGGCAGCGCCTTTATGACGGACGACTACCCGCAAGCGGCATTGCAGGAAACGCTCGCGGCGCACTGCGGAGGTGCGCGATGAACGATGTGCCCGCGGGGCAGGCGCTCGCGCCCTTTGCTGCGCACGACGCCCAGTCGCGCGGCCGGCGGTACCCGGAACCCAAACCCGAACTGCGCAGCGAATTCCAGCGCGATCGCGATCGCATCATTCACTCGAATGCCTTTCGCCGCCTGGTCTACAAGACCCAGGTGTTCGTGAATCACGAGGGCGACCTGTACCGCACGCGGGTGACCCATTCCATCGAGGTGGCGCAGATCGCCCGCTCGGTGGCGCTTGCGCTGAAGGTGAACGAGGCGCTCACGGAGGCGATCTGCCTCGCGCACGATCTCGGGCATACCCCCTTCGGGCACGCTGGCCAGGACGCACTGAATGAATGCATGCGCGACTATGGCGGCTTCGAGCACAACCTGCAGTCGCTGCGGGTGGTGGATGAGCTCGAGGAGCGCTACGCGGAGTTCCCGGGACTCAACCTCACGTTCGAGTGTCGCGAAGGCATCCTCAAGCATTGCTCACTGCACAACGCCCGCGAGCTCGGCGAGCTGGGCGAGCGATTCATCAAGCGCCAGCAGCCGGGACTGGAAGCACAGATCGCCAATCTCGCGGATGAGATCGCCTACAACAATCACGACGTGGACGACGGCATCCGCGCGCAGCTGCTCGATCTTGGCGCGCTGCGCGAGGTGCGACTCTTCCGCCGCCAGTACGACGCCGTCGCCGCCCAATACCCGCAGCTGGGCGAGCGGCGGGTGATCCACGAGACCATCCGGCGCATGATCAATTACATCGTGCTCGACTTCATCCACAGCACCCAGGCGCAGCTCGACGCCGCGCGGCCGCGAACCATCGACGAGGTGCGCGCGCAGCCGAAGACGCTGGCGACGCTGAGCGCTGGCTGCCGCGAGGAGCACCTGGAATTGAAGGCGTTCCTGCGCGAGCACGTGTACCGGCACTACAAGGTGCTGCGCATGACGACCAAGGCGCGGCGCGTGCTGCAGGAATTGTTCGAGGCATTTTTCAAGGACCTGAACCTCATGCCGCCGGAACACCGCGCGCAGGCCAGCCAGGCCGAAGCCATGCACGGTGCCGCCGGCCGCGCCCGCGGTGTGGCGGACTACATCGCTGGGATGACCGATCGCTACGCGATCCTTGAGCATCGACGATTGTTTGAGCCGGGGGAGAGGACCTGATCACCGTGGGTTCGTGACCGGGCGTCGGCGCATTACTCGTGTAATCGTTGAGATTCTCAGGTGGACGTTGGGGGCCCGCCTTGGCGCTCATGGCCAACCCGCGTAGAGTCCGCGAATTGGCGCCAATTAACCAAAAGCTGGGGTGTGAACTGACCCGAGCAAGTGCCCGCTATTTTCCAAGGGGTGATGCGCGACTCGGCAAAAATCGCGGCTCTCGCTACGGCTAGGGCGATCTTCGAGACACTGGCACCACACCTGGTCGAGAGCGGCATCACCAGTGCGGAGGCCGAGACCTTGCTGCGGGCCGTGTGCGTTCATGAGGCCGCCAGATCCTTCGTCGAGCGCGGCCGACGCCCGAACGTGTCGCAGATCGCGATCAAGACCGGAGTGGACCGGCACGTCGTCGCAGAGATTCTGAAGACACCCCCCAGGGTGGACGGGGCCCTGGAAACACGTCGCGACGCAACGAGTCGTGTCATTGCAGGCTGGTGTTCCGACCCACGCTATTCCAGGAACCGGCAGCCGCTCGCATTGCAGGTCGGCGATCCGCGCTCCCGTGGCCGCACCGTCTGGTCTTTGATCGAGGACCACGCACCGGGCGTGTGGCCCCGACTGGTCATCGACGAACTCATCCGTGTTGACCTGGTCGAGGTTCTCCCGGACGGAACGTTTCGCTGCGCACATGAGCCAGGTTCACAGCCGGTCCGGCCCGCGCGTGTCGTGGACGAGTCCTCCAGTCAGCTCTTGCGCGACGCGATCCACAGTCAGCTCGAAGACATGAAATCCGGCCGGCGCCGGTCGTGGCGGACAGTCCAGAGCGTTCAGATCACACGGGATCAGGTGCCCCTTGTGCGCAAAATGGTGCGCGATAGACTCGACAGCGCTGTGTCCGAGTTAGCCGACGAGCTGGACAGCCCCCGTTGGAAACCCGACAGCGGCGACGTTGGGCAAAAGACGTTCATAGGTATCTCTGCCTTCAGTTTCGAGCGAGTAGTCCAGGATTCGCACAAATCCGGTAGGACGAAGAACGCGCGTGGCCGACAGGGTCAACGCAAAGTAAGGAAGCGGGATACATGAAAAAAAAGAACACAGCAGCTCTGACTCGTTCAATCACAGGACCGCTGCTGCTACCTGGCGATGGCAAACGAGCGGCGCGCCGGAGTCGAGCCGCTCATTCGCACGATCCCGCGATTCGCATCTTGTTGGGCAAGACAATTGAGTTCCTTCTAAGCGCCGGAGAGTCTCCAGAGCACATTGCTTGCGAACTTGCCGACCAGACACGGCGGGTAAGCAGCCGCAAGCCTCTATTTTGTGCCGAAGACGCCCGGCACGTTGAGAGCGTGCATGAGCGCGTCGTTGACATCTGTGGAGTTGTCCATGACTGGCACCGCGAACCCGCGTACACGAACGGCGACGGAGACCCCCTGCAGCTCAGCAGCGAATCGTTACGGACGCTTGTGCGTAAACGCGTTCCGAGGAAAAGGGTTCCAGAACTCATCCGGTGGATGATTAAGAACGGCGTCGTTAAAAACACCAACCACCGCAAGTTCGCTCTAACCGGCGGGCGCATGGTCATCTTTGAGAAAGACACGGCGCGTAAGCTCTTGATGGATCGAGTGGCGAAATTGGTGCCTCAGTTACTTCGAACTGAACTGCGCAACGCGAACACTCAAGATCCCAATTCCCGCGACATCCATCGAGGCGCACTAGTTTTTTTTCTGCCGGAAAAATACGTGCCGCTTTGGCGGCAAGTTATACGTGAACGGGCGGGGATGTTTCTGGAAAGCGTCGATAACTGGCTTGAAGATCACGCGCGTCGGGACGACCTAGGGCCGGTATGCGAGGTGGCCGTGCACTGCTACGCGTATACAGGGGATTCCCGCTTGCCCAAACCTGCCCGCGCACGGTCTCGCCAGCTGAAGGCGGGCGGCTGATGATCCACTTGGCCTCCTCGGTCGACGCGATCCGCGGCGCGTCCCCGCGAATTCCGGCGCCTTGCCTCACAAGCCGGCTGGAGCTGCGTCCGTTTTGTGAGGACGACATCGAAAGAATTGCTACGCTCTTGGCCGATCGGGAGGTCACGCTCTTTATCGGAGGCACGAAGCCGTTCGCGGCAGCCGCGGACTCAGTGCTCTACATGCGTGACGCCTTTGCCGGGCGCGGCTGGGGGACGCTCGCCGTTGTACAACGTTCCAACAATGCGTGCATTGGGTACTGCGGCGTTCGACCCCTGATAAACACTCCATACGTTGAACTTGCCTTTGCCTTTGAACGAACGAGTTGGAATTGCGGCTATGCAACAGAGGCCGCTAAAGCTTCGCTCGATCTGGCGTTTCGCCACCTCCCGGTTGACTCGGTCGTCGCCACTGTTTACCCGGACAACCGCGCGAGCATCAGGGTTCTAACCAAAGCCGGAATGTATCTTCACGGTTCAATTTTTGGAGTCTGGCCCCGAAGTTCAGCGCTCCTATACAGGCTGGACCGTACAACTTGGCGGACCTTCGTCCCGAGCCTGACACGCAGCTCACCCTTTGCGGCGGGTAGGGTAGCTGCCCGCCGAACGGATCGCGTTTACTCGACCAAACTCCGGTGATTTGGGACCCTTAGTTTGCCCTAAGGATTGCTGCGGCGCAGCATTCTCACGCTAATCGCTTACCTGAAACAGAACCTGTCACGGGAAAGTAGTTGTCATAAGTGGCGGAAAAGGTTCATTATGTGACATGACTCTCACTTTGAGTGAACAAGACGTTCGCGAGCAGCCACAACAGGCGGCTCTTATTAACGCCATTCAGGCGGCATTCCGGCCCCTTGCAAGAATTCTCGTCGATCAGGGAGTCGGAGCGCGTTTTGCGGTTGACGCGTTCAAGCGGGCTTTCATCCAGGGCGCTGAAGACACTCTCAAAGAACGAGGCCTCCCCACAACTACAGCGCGACTGGCAATTGTCACAGCTCTCACTCAAGCCGAAGTGGAGCGGCTGCGAACGTCTGTCGAGACCAACGCGGTCGTCCCTACCTCACCGCTTGCAAGAGGTGCCACGCTCCTCCTCGCATGGCATGTCGATGCTCGGTACTCCAACGGATTCACCGGCCCAAATGCCTTACCGTACAAGAGCGCACCTCCTGAGCTCAGCTTCACTAGCTTAGCTGCCGAATTTGCTCCAGAAGTCGAGCCAAATACGTTCCTCGCGGAGCTGGTTGCGGCTGGCAGCGTCGTCTATGACGCCGATAGAGACCTATATCGAGCCTGCGAACGAACGTTTTTTCACTACAAATTCTCTACTGCGGCAGCGGAGTATCTGGCATACAGCCTTTCTCACCTTGCCGAGACGCTGTCTCGCAATTTACGCACGGACGAGCGCGACTCGCGTCTCGTCGAGCGGACGGTTTATACATCGGTACCGGCAACGCCGGCTACGGAAGCCGCGTTCCGAGAGTTCATAAAACTGAACGGTCAAAAGTTTCTAGAAACCGTTGACGAATGGTTTAAGAAACAACCTCGAGCTGCACAAGCCGGACGCCGATTAGGGGTACAGCTTTTCCAATACGTCGAAGAGGATCATGAGCCTAATCGGCCTGACGGGCCAACAGGTATGAACTCAGGAACAGATCCAACACAGGTCCGCGATGCTAGAGCACCGCGACGGCCTCACCAACAGTAAAGAACGATTTGACTCGAGGGGAAATTGTCCATGTCTCAACAAGTGCGCGTGATTTCGTTGACTACGGTCATCTTTGCGGCTCTAACCGGTCCTGCAGTGGCTGCACCGCATGGTTTTAATGCCGCTGCGCGGAGTGTTGCTTTCACCAGGGCGCCACGCATACAAGAGATCGTCGGCACCGGCGTAAGGGGAGTCTCCGACAAGGAGATCATCGGCACTGGCGTAAGAGGCCCCATCTCCCCTAACGAGATCATCGGCACCGGCGTAAGGGGAGTCTCCGACAAGGAGATCATCG
>Ga0182015_10000168_pt1 | contig 93280 bp, 71 predicted proteins | sample 712P3MmetaG_FD_120478 | JGI IMG/M metagenome (GOLD analysis project Ga0182015, IMG submission 120478) | Permafrost microbial communities from Stordalen Mire, Sweden - 712P3M metaG | ecosystem: Environmental > Terrestrial > Soil > Wetlands > Permafrost | place: Sweden: Stordalen | collected...
AGCTAGGAGCTAGCAGCTTCTTTTGATTGTAGACCGGTGATAACTGTCTTAGGCGGTTGATGCTTTCCGGGATTAATCGCAACGCAAACTCGACGTCTTCCATAGTGTTCTGCTTTCCCAGGCTGAATCGCAGACTGGCTCGCGCGCGATCGCCACTCAATCCCATCGTGGTAAGCACATGCGACGGCTCAAGCGCGCCCGAGGAACAGGCGGCGCCAGTCGAAACTGCGAGTCCTTTCAAATCAAGGGCGATTACCAAAGGCTCGCCCTCGACGTGATCAAAATAAATGTTAGTTGTATTCGGAACCCTCGGAACGCATCCGCTATTGACTCCACAGAATTCTATTTCTTCCAGCAGAGACGATTCCAACCGATCACGAAGTGCCGCTATTGTATTCATGGCGCCCGTCTCCAGACCTTGCTTGCAAAGCTCCGCAGCTTTACCCAGTCCCACAATGCCGGGCACGTTCTCGGTTCCGGCGCGCCGCGACCGCTCGTGGCTGCCGCCGAAGAAAAGTGGCTGAAGCCGCGTGCCCTTCCGCACGTAAAGCGCACCGACTCCCTGCGGCGCATGCATCTTGTGACCGGAGACGGAAAGCAGATCGCATTTAATGTCATCGACAGCGACAGCAACTTTTCCCACCGCCTGTACCGCATCCGTATGGAAGTATATGTCCGCCTTAGCCGCAATCTTCCCGATTTCATATACCGGTTGAAGCACTCCAGTTTCGTTGTTCGCCATCATGATCGTAATCAATTTAGTCGTAGGACGAATCGCCCGGCGAACATCCGCAGGATCGACTTGCCCCTTCGCATTGCACGGCACGTAGCTCACGCTGCATCCCTCCGCTTCCAACTGCTTGCAGGAATTCAAGACGGCATGATGCTCAATCGTCGAAGAAATAATATGGTCGCCCTTGCTCAAGATTCCGGCGCGCAGCAAACCAAAAATCGCCAGATTATCCGCCTCCGTGCCCCCGCTGGTAAAAACAATCTCAGAAGCCCGGCATTCCAGCAGAAGCGCCAGCGCTTCTCGCGCGCGTTCCACCGCCGCCCTCGTCTCCTGGCCATGATGGTGGATAGAAGAGGCGTTGCCGAAATGCTCCATAAAAAAAGGCTGCATCGCCTCCATAACCGCGGGAAGAACGGGCGTTGTTGCGTTATTGTCGAGGTATACCCGGCGCATAAAATTACCTGTCGATTTTACTCCGCTCCCATACAACTTATAGATTGTGCCCAGTCGGGATTGACACTTTTTGTTAGTCTGGCCCGCTGCAATGGTTGCAGGCAGTTCTGCGGATGTGAAATCTATTTCCCTTGTCCACACCCCAAAATACTCTTAAGTCGTTTGATTGCAGTAATGTCTCGATGGCAGTCTGAATGCTTAAAGATAGACCAGAGCATGGTTGTCTCGGATAGCGATTTGGCTTGCCAAGCCTAATCCGATGCAGCGAAATCTAACAATCCGGAACCGCGAAAACGCGGTCGCTGGGGGAGAAACCAATGCGTCACTTTCGTCTACTCGCTTTTACATTTTCCTTGCTAACGGCGCTTTTACTAAGCGGATCTGCTTTCGCCGACGACAATCTTACCTTCACAGGAGCAGGCGGAAATAACCTGGGCGGAGTTTACACCTATCCATATGACTTCACCGTGAATGGTAATTCCACGCAACTGATGTGCGATACGTTCAATAACGAAATCTATAACGGCGAACAATGGACGGCCACCGAATCCGGGATTCCGACCGGTAGCGGCCTGTTCGGTGCAACCTCATCCGCAAATTATGCCGCGGCCGGATTGATCTTTGACGCGATGTTAGGAGTTAACGGCGTCACGCTCGGCGGTGTGGTTACCAATTCAAACGATGCCAACTGGGCGGTCTGGGCATTGTTCTCAAGCACCGCGTTGAATGATATTACGAACAACACCGGCGGGTTTCCTGCGGGAGATACCACGGCCCTGGCCATCTACAACGCAGCACTAACTACGGCAGACGGTGGCGTACCATCGTCCGACTTCACCGGAATCACCATTTATACGCCGGTAGCCGGATCGCAAAATCCGAGCACTGACGGCACGCCGCAAGAGTTTCTCGGCTATAGCGCAGTTCCCGAACCGAGCGAACTCAGCCTGCTGGGCGTTCTCGCATTATTCGGCGTAAGCGGCTTTGCATTCCGCAAGCGCTTAGCTCCAAAGTTTGCCCTCAGCCTCCAGTAGTTGACGTCACCGTTAGCCGCAATATCGCCCGCTCTTTACAAAAGAGCGGGCATTTTTCTGGTGGATGCTTTTAGCGGCTTTCTATTGGGATCCAGTGTTGCGGATAAGCGGGGCCAATATATTCCGCTCGAGGGCGGATCAAACGATTGTCATCTAATTGCTCAATGACATGCGCCGTCCAACCGCTGACGCGCGAAACTGCAAATACCGGAGTAAACAAATCCACATCAATCCCCAGCGTGTGATAGGTCGAAGCGGAATAGAAATCGACGTTCGCGTTGAGCTTCTTGTCCGCCTTCACAAATTCCTCGATGCGATGCGACATATCGAACCACTTTGTCTGCCCGCTCGATTTTCCGAGGTCACGCGACATCTGCCGCAAATGCGTGGCGCGCGGATCTTCCGTGTGGTAGACGCGGTGTCCGAAGCCAGGAACTTTTTTCTTTTGCGCCAACATCGCCTTTACATGCTCAACCGGATCGGCGCCCACGCGATCAATCTCTTCCAGAATATGAAACACCGCTTCATTGGCGCCGCCGTGCAGCGGCCCTTTAAGCGCCCCAATCGCCGATGTAATGGCCGAATACATATCCGATAATGTGGCCGCCGTCACTCTCGCCGCAAATGTTGAAGCGTTCAACTCATGGTCCGCATGCAGAATCAGGGCGATATCCAAAGCGCGCTCCGCCGTGGCCGAGGGACGCGTTCCCGTTAACATCCACAAAAAATTCGCCGCGTGTGAGAGCGACGGATCCGGTTCGATTACGTGTCTTCCCTTACGAATCCGGTCGTATGCCGCCACAATCATGGCTATCTGCGAAGTCAGCCGGATTGCCGTCTCCTGATTAGCTTCGTGCTGGCTTCCTTTATTTCCATTCTCATTGCTGGTTTCCGTTTCTCTCGGATCGTAAAAGGAAAGAGCGGATACAGCCGTTCGCAGAACGTGCATCGGCAAAGCGTTATCCGGAGCATTGTGTAACAGATCGATGATGGCGGAATTTAACTTTCGCTCGGCCGATAGCCGTTTGCCAAGCTGCTCAAGTTCGCTACGCGACGGTAGTCTTCCGTTCCACAGGAGAAAGCACGTCTCTTCGAAAGTCGAGTTTTCGGCCAACTCATGAATATCGATGCCACCGTAGGCCAGAATGCCACGTTCGCCATCGATGTAACAAATGCTTGAATTAGTCGCAACCACTCCCTCAAGCCCTCGAGGAGCGTGCATTGTGGTGGACATATACCCTCGCTCACCGCTCTGAATGTCGTTGTGGCCGCACGGTGGGAAAGTGAAGTCGCAACTAACTTTTATACGCCAATTTCCGAAGGATTCCAACCTCGCCAGTTCATGGCTTCGCCCGATTTACGTGGGCACGAGGCGCCGGACCTACGCCAATTACGGTTAGGGCACCGAAGGGTCACGCACCTTCGGAAATGCTCTGTTTATCGCCAATTCAAAGGTACAATCTCGATATGCGGCGTTGTGTCATCGGACTTGTCATAGGCTTGGCAATGCAGGCATTCTGCGCCGATTCCACTACGCTCCCATCGCTTCCCTGCCCGAGCGGCACCGCGCAAGCCTGCACTACTTCCCGAAAGGATTTGAAAGACGCGAAGAAAGCGTACTTCAAAGGTACGCGGCTGCAAGACGGAAACCACACCGATGCGGCTTTCGATCAATTCGAAATCGCCGCCCGCCTTGCGCCGAGAAACATGGAATACCTGACCGCGCGCGAATTCGCCCGTGAAGAATCCATTTACGCACATCTTCAGGCAGGTAATGCCGAACTGCTGAAGGGGAAGCAAGCTCAGTCGCTGAGTGATTTCCATGCGGCCTTACTCTTGGATCCCAAGAATGAATTCGCGCAACAGCGAGTGCAAGACGCCCTCGGTGAATCAATGCCAAAAGTGGCGGCGCCGCCGCAGATCGTCGAGGAGTCTCCGGAGATTCGGGTCTTCCCTGCGCCGGTGCGGCCCGATTTTCATTACAAAGGCGATTCTCGCGGCCTGGTTACCGAAGTTGCTGGCGAATACGGAATCAAAGTTCAGATGGAAGATTCCGTGATCTCGCGGCCCGTTCGTTTCGATATCACGGATGTCGACTTCGATGCCGCCATGGCAGCGGCTAGCGCGGTAACTCACACTTTCTGGACTCCCATGGGCCCGCACCAGATTTTGGTCGCCGCCGATACTCCCGAGAATCATCGCCAGTATGACCGAATGGCGATGCGGACTTTTTATATTCCCGGCGTTTCCTCGGCAACCGATCTCACCAATGTCACCAGCGTGTTGCGCAACATTTTTGACATCAAGCTGATTGGCCAGAGCGTCCAGTCGGGAACCCTTACATTGCGCGCATCACAAAATACTCTGGATGCCGCCACTCAGTTCATCGAGAATCTGGATGATTCCCGGCCCCAGGTGATGCTGGATATAGAGATTTACCAGATCGATCACACTTTTCTTCGCAACATCGGGATTGGGATTCCCAACCAGTTCAATTTATTCAACATCGGCGCGGCTGCACTCGCCGGCCTCGGCGGCGGCCAAAATATTCAGTCTCTCATCAATCAGCTGATCTCCAGCGGAGGCATCAACCAGGCCAACAGTCAGAGTATTTCCGGTCTATTGGCACAATTGCAGAGTCAGGTGAGTTCGATTTTCGCCCAGCCGCTGGCGACGTTTGGCGGCGGCCTCACTTTTGAAGGACTCAGTTTAGGAACTCTTTCCGCACAACTTTCTCTCAACGAAAGCGCGGTGAAAGATTTGCAACATGCCACGCTGCGAGTCTCTCAGGGCAACGATGCGAATCTTCACATGGGAGAAAAAATCCCGGTTATAAACGCCACCTTCGCCCCAATCTACAACACATCGGCTATCTCCTCGGTGCTCCAGAACCAAAGTTTTCAGGCTCCGTTTCCATCATTCAATTACGAGGACATCGGGTTGAACCTCAAGGCAAAGCCGATGGTCAGCGGAACGTCAGACGTGAATCTCGAAATTGAAATGCAGGTTCGCGCTTTGGCCGGGCAGTCGGTCAATGGCGTGCCTATCATTGCCAACCGCGAATACAAGGGCAGCATTACGCTCACGGATGGCGAACCCGCGATGGTGGCTGGATCGCTTTCCCGAAGCGAATCCCGCACCATGACTGGAGTGCCGGGACTAGGCTTCATCCCCGGCCTGAATGCAGTGGCGACTTCCAATACTAAAGAAGTGGATGACGACGAACTCATGATCATCATCACGCCGCGCGTAATCCGGCTCCCGGGTCAGACCGAAAGCTCCGAAATCTGGCTGGGCAAGTAAATCACTTCGCAGCCGACGCAGCCTTAGCCGCATCCTGCGCGGCGAATTCTACCGACTGCTTCAACGCTTCGTAGGGAATTGTTCCCAGATTACCGATCAACCTTCCATTGATGAAAAGAGTCGGAGTGCCGGTAACCCCCAGCGAAGTTCCCAATTCCACGGACCGTTCAACGCGACCCAAGGTAGCCGGCTTCGCTGCGCACTCCGCCATCTCGCTTCCCTTCACTCCGGCGGCATCCGCCAGGTCTTTCAATTTGTCGTCCGCAATTGCAGCCGTGATATCGGACTGCGAATCGTAAACACTCTGAATGAATTTCCAGAACGCCGGGTTCGAAGTGCGGCCAATGCAATCCGCGTAAGCCGCGGCCTTTTCCGCCCAGTCGTGCACGGCAGTAAGTGGAAAGTTTTGAAATACCAGCTTTGCGTCCTTCTCCTCCGACAACAACTTGTCCACGATGGGCTGCCCTAGCTTGCAATGAGGACATTGCAGATCGCTGAACTCGAAAATCGTTACCGGCGCGTCCGCGGGTCCGCGGGAAAAGCCGTTGGCCTCCTTCTCGAGCTTATTGCGAGCTGGGGCAAAAGGATGGCTCCCAAACGGAATAATGTCCCCAGTGATCGCGTGTTTCCCATCCGCGGTTACATAAAATTGATTCGTCTCCAGCCCATGCGGCGTGGTGACCTCGACCATCACTTCCGCCAGACCCTGCGCCTCCGACGGTTTGATCTCAGAAACCTTCCAGCTTACGCTCGGGTTATAACCGAACATCTCGCGCAAGAAAGCATTTACGGTTTCTTCCGAAGGCAGTTGCGTTTCTTTCCCTGGGGAATTTTCTTCGGGAACATGAGCGGTCCCTGCCTTGCCTCCTTTGCTGGAAAGAGCCTGCTGACCCTGGGACACCGTGATAGCCGCCAAAAACATCACCAAGTAAATCACCGTGCGCATGTGTTCCTTTCAGTTCCGCTGGGAGAAAATCCAGTACTGGTAAATCCTTATTTGTAATTGGATATTCTACCTGAGACCTTAAACATCAGATTTCGACGCTATGGGAAAGCGGCGGCCGGAGCCGAAAGCCTTCGCTGAAATCTTCAATCCCGGCGCCGCCTGTTGCCGCTTATATTCGCTGCGCTCGACCATGCGTGTGACTTTTCGCACCAAATCCAAATCGAACCCGTGCATTGAGGAAATTTCTTCGGCCGATTTCGACTCTTCCACGTACTCTTCCAGAATCGGATCGAGCACTTCGTACGGCGGCAAGCTGTCACTATCTTTTTGTCCGGGACGCAGTTCCGCCGACGGCGGTTTCTCCAGCGTCGCCGCCGGAATTACGGGCCGCCGCGAATTGACATACCGGCTCAAGCCATAAACCAGAGTCTTAGGCACGTCTGAAATCACGCCCAGTCCCCCGGCCATATCGCCATAGAGAGTGCAGTATCCCACCCCCAGTTCGCTTTTGTTTCCCGTACTCAACACAATCGCACCGAATTTATTTGAAAGTGCCATCAGCAAAGTTCCGCGAGCGCGAGATTGAATATTTTCCTCCGTCTCATCCTCGTTATAGCCGGCGAACGCCTTTTCCAGCGTATTTCTGTAGTTTTCAAAAACGTTAGTGATAGACAATAATTCAAAACGAATGCCGAGGGTTTTAGCCAGCGCCCTCGCGTCGTCAATCGATCCCACAGAAGAATAGGGACCTGGCATACCCACGCCGATCACGTTTTCAGCCCCGACGGCATCGGTTGCGATGGCTGCCGTGAGTGCCGAATCGATGCCTCCGCTCAAGCCGACAATCACCCGCTGAAAACCACATTTGCGGACATAATCCCTCGTGCCCAGCACCAGAGCGGAATAGACGCTCGCTTCATCGCCTTCGATTTGTTCGTGAAGATCTCCGGTGCATTTATCTGAATCGAAAAAAACCATGTCTTCTTCAAAAGATTTGCACTGCGCAACCGCCTTCCCGGAACAATCAAGGGCCATGCTGGAACCATCGAACACCAGGCTGTCGTTTCCGCCCACCTGATTCACCATGATCACCGGAACTTTATAATTCTGAGCTATCGCCGCCAGCATATTGCGGCGCAGTTCGCGTTTGCCCATCCAGAATGGTGAAGCCGAAATGTTCAGCAGAATGTTTCCGCCCGCGCCCAGCAATGCTTCCACAGGATCGAACGTGTAACGCCGCTTATTCCAAAATTGCTTGTCGTTCCACGCATCCTCGCAAATGGTAAGCGCAATTTGTTTTCCGCAGAAAGGAATCAGACTTTGACGGGAGGCAGGGGCAAAATTTCGCATCTCGTCAAAGACATCATAGGTGGGCAGCAGCATCTTCGATTGCAAGAAAGCGATCGCGCCATCCTGCAACAACGCGGCTGAGTTCATTACCGATTTGCCAGTGCTGGCATCCGCCGCAGTGACCAGGCCGCAAATCACCGCGATACCACGCGTATCGCGCGCGATGGCTTCGGCGGTTGCGCGATTGTGCTCCACAAATGACGATCGCTCAACCAGATCGCGGGGAGGGTATCCACATATCGAAAGCTCGGGAAACAAAACCAAGTCCGCCCCCGCAGACCTTGCGCGGAGAGATACGTTCGTAATATTCGCGGCGTTACCGTCAAAGTCGCCGACCGTGGGATTGATTTGCCCCAACGCAATCTTCACAATTCAAGTGTAAAGGTGAGGAGCGTACCTAGCCAAATCAGTTGGGGCGATGCCTCCGGCTACTGCGTAGACGGTGGCAAATTGGATGGGTCGCTACGCGCCGGCTTGTCCGTATCTTCTTCGCCGGGACGGCGCAATGTGGGCGCTTCCGCGGGCCGCGTCGCCGGTCCGGCCGCAGCCTTGGCAACACTGTTATCGAGATTTACTTCTTTCTCGGTCCGCACAATCTTTTCGCCGGTGACCTTCATCGTTTCCACGCGAACCACTTCATCTCCCACCAGGCGAACAAAATCCACGGTTTCTGGAGGCTGCCCATATATCCACTCCTCGTATTCCGTGTCGCCATCTTTTTCTCGCGTTTTCTGCCCCGCTCTACCCTTTGCATAAATGACCATCTCCCGGTTCATCCCAACCAGGACCCGATGGTCCTGAATCGCTTGCTTTACATTTGCCGGGACGGTCTCAAGATATGCTTGCAAGGCAGATTTGGAATCGAAGTCGAAAACCGGGGCGAGCAAATCCTTAAGCTGTCTGGGATTCAGGTCGGGGATGTAATGATCAAAAACTAGATCAACATAGGACCCGCGGGGGTTTTCCGCCGGACTTCCCGCGATTGGCGTGTCAGCGCCCCCGGCCCCAACGGAAATGTGCTGATACCATTTCATCCTCTTAACCGGACCGCCATTGATTTCAAAATGAATGCGGTCTCCGCGAATCTCAATCTCCGAAATGCGCGCCTGATCACCAGGTTTTACCGACGGCCCCCACATCGTAATCAACTGGTGAAGTTCATCTCCATTTGGAGAAATAACGCCATCCTTCAAAGTCAGCCCCTTTTTGCCCATGGGGAAGGGCGTTCGGATATAGACCAGTTCGGCGTTAAAAGACCGTATCAAGTCCATTCGAGTTTGGCTTGTTATGTGCGGCGGAGGGGATGGTTTGGTGTCACTGAGCAAACCTGTGGTGAAGAGAAGCGGAACCAATAGCGGGGAAAAATATAGTAACTTCATGACCCACCAACCCAATTGGTTCCTATTATACCGCCTGACACTTTCCGGCTGAACACTCGGTAAAAATTAAAGGCCCATCGTTGAAGATGGGCCTCTGTCTCTAACCTGACAAACTTACCTATTGATAGGTAAAGTTGAGATTATCCAGAATCACGGAATAAGGCTGCTGGCTCCGGTTGCCGTCAATCTGGTAGTTAATGGTCACGCCATACCACGAGGTTGGCGTAGGCGTGTCGTAACGGTTTAAGTTTGCGGTGACACCGTTCAGCGTGATGGACTCGAATAACAGATGATTATCCGACGTTCGCTGCACGTGCAATGTCAGATGGTTCCAGGCATTGCTGACCGGATTGCAGCCAACGCCGCTCGGCACCCAGTGTCCGCCAGGATTGCTCCATGTATCCCATTCATGCCCCCCGCCAACCCGGCATTCATGGCCCCAGATGAATGATTGTCCATTCACAAACTGGTTGATATCGAACTCCAGCGCCTGTGAAACCTCGACATCCGCAACCCAGAAATACACGTCATAGGTAAAGTCATGCAGGCTGGGCGCGAGCGTCTTGTCGTAGTCCGGAAGACCCTGCTGCGAGAAATCTCCGATTAGATGGTTATTCCACAGCACGTCGGAGAACATCTGCGAACTCGATGTTCCACCAATACTGGTTTTTGTCGCCGCCCCGCTCAGAGATGGCGAGCCTGCGCCTGGATTCCAAGACCACGTCTCCTGCGGACCGCTAGATTTGCAACCCGTGCAAATGTCGTAATCGAGGGAGGGCAGCAAAGCATAACCTGTCCACTGTTGTTTTTGCAGGCTGTAAAACGTCTTGCCGCCCGATGTGCCGCCTCCGCCGCCTCCGCCCCCGCCCCCAGCAACCGTAACCGTTATCGGCGTGCTGGCCGACCCGCCGCACTTATCCCACTCCTGAACCACGGTGTGATACGTCCCCGAATTAAGATTCAGGTTGGTGTCGAGCGTCGATCCGTTTGCCGAATACGCAAGAGCATTTGACGCGGTGTAGACGCCCATTGACGCCACGCCCTGAGCGCAAGATGTGGTCGCGCTGGCGACGAAATGCGCCGGACTTGACACGGTGCTGTTGTTGGCCGGAGAGGATACTTGCACTCCCGGACTTTGCGAGTTCGAACTTACCTTCAAGTTCACTGGCACGGTCGAACTCGAACCGCAAGCATCCCAAGCCTGCACTACCGTGTTGTAGGTGCCGGGATTCAGGTTCAGGTTCGTATCCAGGTGCGCCGAGTTGACCTTGTAAGCCAGCTGGTTCGGGGCGGAATAAATTCCCATTGCCGCTACGCCGCCCGGGCAGCTCGTTGAAGCGGACGCCACATAATGCGCCGGCGACGCCACCGTGCTGTTACTTATCGGTTGTGTAACTTGTATGCCAGATACCTGTCCGCCGACCTTTATGGTAATCGGCGAAGTTGTCGATCCGTTGCAGTTATCCCATTCCTGAACCACGACATTGTACGTACCAGCATTCAGGTTCAAGTTGGTATCGAGCGCGGCGCCCTTCACGACGAACGCCAGCGAATTTGCAGCAGTGTATATACCCATTGCAGAAACACCCTTGGAACAGGTGGACGTCGCGGTAGCGACGAAATGCACCGGCGACGATACCGTGGCGCCACTTTCAGGCGATGATATGCCGACCCAGGCGAATGCCGAGACGGAACTCATCAAAACAATGAGGCACACAAATGTAGCGGGGGGCTTAACTCTCATTTAGCTTTCTCCAGCTTTTGGATTACGAAGCGGCGCAGGAAACTGTTTACGAATTGATTGGAGTTTAAGGGCTGCGAAGATCAAACGCTAGAGGAAAAACAGTAGAATCTCACTCGAAAGTGCATCCTCGCTAAGGTGAAATACTTATGCAACGCAATTGGTGCAAATGATTTCCCGATCGATTTTTCGCAACTAGGAAAGATTCAAAGCGCGTTTGATCGTGCCGCGTTCTTTTTGAATTTTGTCCTGAAGCAATGTGATGGAATAAATCAATTGCTCCGGCCGCGGAGGGCACCCCGGAACGTAGACGTCAACTGGGATTACCTGATTGACGCTCTGCACCAGCGCGTAATTGTTGAATACGCCGCCCGAAGTTGCGCATGCTCCCATCGAGATCACCCACTTGGGTTCCGGCATTTGTTCCCACAATTGCCGAATCACAGGGGCCATTTTATTGGATACGCGGCCCGCAATGATCATCAGATCAGACTGCCGCGGTGAAGGCCGGAACACTTCGGCTCCGAAGCGCGCAATGTCAAAACGCGAGGCGCCCATCGACATCATCTCGATGGCGCAACAGGCCAAACCAAACGTCATCGGCCAGATGGAATTCTTGCGCATCCAGTTGACGGCATTGTCGAGCGTGGTAAGAACCACCCCTTCCGGCGTGGGATTGCCGTAGGTGAGATCGTTGACTACTCTCTTGCCCTTTTCGACCGATACATAGGGCCCAAAATTATGATCGTTCTGCATATTTCTATTGTAAGGGCGCACCGCTTTAAATTCCAAACCAGGAACGTGAGTTCATTTTTTCGACACCAGCTTCTTCAGCGTATCCACATTCCTTTTGTCGTCTCCCGGTTCGTCGATCGGCGTTTCCGCGATGAATGCAGCGTGCGCTAATCGTGCATCATTCAGCAATCGGCGAAATGGTTCTAATCCGATAGTTCCTTTTCCGATGTGCTGATGACGATCGAGCTTTGAGCCGCGCGCCCCCTTCGCATCATTGCAATGCCACACCCGCACATTTTTCAAACCTATCGTAGCGTCGAGATGCGAAAGTGTTTCCTGCATTCCGGTCTCGCTGAGGATGTCGTATCCAGCGACGTGCGTATGACACGTATCGATGCAGGCAGCGACCGGCACGAGGCCATCAAGGCGTTCCAGCACCTCTGCAACTTGTTCAAAGCTGCCGCCCAAAGAAAACTCCGCCCCGGCAGTGTTTTCGATCAGAATGGTCAAATTATGTTTCGCAAGATCGAGTCCTTGAGTAGCGTCTGCAATCGCGGCCGCAGTCTGCATCAGCCCGGCTTCCCGGTCGACGCCGCGAAACGATCCCGGATGAAGCACCAGGTATTCCGCACAAAGATTCAAAGCGCGCTCCACTTCCCCGCGAAAAGCGTCAATCGACTTCTTAAGAAATAAAGACGTAGTGGTCGCGAGATTAACTAAATAGTTGGTATGGACGACCAGCGGCTTGAGGTCATACTTCTCGCGCAAACGGCTCATCTCAGCGCACTGCGGAACGCTAAGCTCATACGCCGCCCATTGCCGCGGACTAGACGAAAATATCTGGAAAGTATTGCATCCGAGCCGCCACGCCCTCTCCGCTGCCGTCTGCACTCCGCCCGAACTCGAGGTGTGAATCCCGATGCGACGCGAGGTCAGCCGTGGAGCGCGCTTCGGCGCGGGCATTTTAAGAATGTCCTGCTCGCGCGCCATGGAAGAAGATCGAGCCATTCAGAAAGTATAGTGAGGTTTTGGAAGATCGACTCGCGGGCGCATACCGTTTGTGTCGTACTTCGTCTAAGATTTATACCGACGCTTTGTCGGCGAATAGACAATGGTCGCAACATCCACAAACCGCTTGCCGCATTGTGCTTTGCCGTGGGCTTTTTGCATCCCCCACCTCTTTCGCGCATCAGATCACTACGGCGTCTGTAGAATGGGCTCAGGAGAATGGGACTATGCGATTTCCGGAGAACTGTCAGTGAAATCGCAGTGTTTACCGTTCAGCCAGATTCCGCATTCGAACCCGCTTTTCCTCGATTTTCTTTCTTACTCTCCAAGCGTTCACGAATTCTATCCGCGCAGTCCCAGATTTAACGACTGGTTCAAGCAGACTGCGGCGGAAATCAAATATGATTCCGCACGTCGCGAGCAGGTTTGCGCGATTCTCGCCCGCCAGAATGCGTCATGGAGCGCATCGCCAAAAACGCTCGCGAACATCGACCGCATGAAAGCAGGCGCCGCCGCGGTGGTCACCGGCCAGCAGGTCGGACTTTTTGGTGGTCCCTTATTTTCGCTATTCAAGGCCCTAACGGCGGTTAAGCTCGCCGAAGAAGCTACGCGGGGTGGAGTGGATTGCGTCCCTATCTTCTGGCTTGCAACGGAAGATCACGATCTCGACGAAATCAATCATGTTGCGCTACCCCTCGCAGACGGTTCCTTGCGCACCTTGACCGCGCCATCGACGGGATCGCTGAACTCCCCGGTAGGAAATATTCGCTGTACCAGCGAAATCGAAGCGCTGGAAAAGCAGCTTTCGGAACTGCTCGGTGAGTCCGATATTGCTGGAATCCTTGCCGAAACCTATCGTCCCGGCGAAACCTTCGGCAGTTCGTTCGCCAGGCTTTTCTCGCGCCTTTTTTCGGAATGGGGAGTCATTCTGCTGGACGCCCGCGATGCCGAACTCCATCGCATCGCCGAACCCATCTACCAGCAGGCTGCCATGCGCGCAGTTGAAATTGAGGATGCTCTGCACGCGCGCGGAAAAAGCCTGGAAGCGTCCGGTTACGATCAGCAAGTCAAAATCAACTCATCTTCCACTCTGCTTTTCGCCATGCAGAATGGGGCCCGGGTTCCGGTGCATCGCCGCGACAATGCCGCCGGCGGCGAAATCGAGTTCGCCATCGGAGACGACAAGCTATCGAAGAACGAATTAGCGCGCCGAATCGCCGCCACTCCGCAGGATTTCAGTCCCAACGTCCTGCTGCGGCCGATAGTGCAGGATTATCTGCTGCCGACTCTCGCGTATGCGGGGGGCGCGGCCGAAATCGCGTATTTCGCGCAAACCGCCGTCGTATATCAGGCTCTCCTGGGAAGAATTACGTCCATCGTCCCGCGCTTCTCCGCCACCATTGTCGATGCAAAAAGACAAGCCATACTGCAACATTTTGGCCTGAAGGTCACCGACGTTTTCCAATCGCCCGAGCAGCTTCGGCAGACGCTCGCATCCGCAATTTTGCCGAAAGCCCTGAACCGGTCTTTCGACGAAGCGCAAGATCACCTTCGACGATTGATGTCAGCGATTCGCGGCTCCTTGGAAAATCTCGATAAAACTTTGGTGGACTCCGCCAATACCGCTGAATCCAAGATGCTTCATCAGTTGAATAACCTGCAATCGAAGGCGGCCCGGGCCGAATTGCTCCATAGCGAGATCGTGGAACGGAAAACCGACTTGCTGGGCAACAACCTCTATCCCAATAAAACTCTTCAGGAGCGCGAGATCGCCGGCATTTATTTTCTCGCGCAGCATGGCACGGCCCTGCTTCACGATTTATACGATCTCATCCATCCCGATTGCCTCGACCATCAGATAGTAACGTTGTAGCGTTACTAGTGCGTCTCGAGTGAGACGCCCGTCGCCAAACAGTAATATCGACATCCATCTGATTTCTGTTAATACTGTAAACACGTCGAATGATCTTCTTCACGGATGCTCTGCTAACGGTGATCAATAGCCTTTTCCCGCTCCATGCTGTCCTGCTTTTTCTTTTTCAAAACTCCGCCAAGCAGGAAGATATTTATGACATACTGTGGGCGGTCGTGTTCGGCTTCGCTACCCTGAATATCGTCGGACTCGCCCTGCGCCGCTTCGAAACGTCCGGCAACCGTCTTAATCTCGGAGAAGTTTTGGCCATTATGATCGTCGGACTTTCAGTGATCCTTCTCGGATGGGAAATGCTCTACGTGCTAAAAATCCTGCCCTTCAAACTTGAGCCGCGGTAGTAGTGCTGACCCGGCTTTCTGAATACAATAGATGGAAGTCATGCCCGACAAATCTGCTTTTGACATTACCTGTCCCTGCTGCAATGCGGTCTTGAAAGTCGATCCCAAAAATCAGGCGGTCATCGCTCATACCGCGGCCGTCAAGCCAAAAATGTTCAACGACATCGAGGAAGCCGCGCGGGCTATGAAGGAACAGGACAATCGCCGCGACTCTATCTTCCGGCAATCCGTCGAAAATCAGCGAAACGCTTCCGACCTGCTGGAAAAGAAATTCCAGGAGGCGGTGAAAAGGGCCAAAGAAAGTCCCGACACCGGGAAGCCGATCCGAGACTTTGATCTCGATTAGCGAGCACCAGCTAAAGCAATGCCAAATCGGGTAACCGGTGCTCTACATGTACTGTCGATTACCGTGCGGATTCTGTAATGTGGCTTACAATTCGGCATGGCCGCCCCTCCCCTATTGCTCGGCCACCGCGGTGCGCGGGCAACTAAAACTGTCCCGGAAAATACCCTGCCTTCGTTCGACCTCGCCTTGTCACATGGCTGCGATGGTTTCGAATTTGACGTTCGCGGCACCATAGATGGACGTTCGCTGATTTGCCACGATGCCTTCGTCGGCAAACTCAAAGTGTGCCAGGTGACCGCCAATCAATTACCGTGTTGTCCGCTGCTGGAAGACGTTTTGCGGCACTGCGCACATCGCGCGTTCCTCGACATTGAACTCAAAGTAGCCGGACTCGAGAGCTGCGTGCTCGCCGCGCTGCGGGAATGCCGGTCGCACGGCGGCTGCGTAGTCTCGTCCTTCCTTCCCGAAGTGGTGATGGAATTCAAAGCCCGCAGCGCCACAATTCCGGTTGGCATCATTTGTGACAGTCAGGCTCAACTGCAACGCTGGCATCGCTTGCCCGTCGAATTCGTGATCGCCCATCACAGGCTCGTTTCGGAACAACTGATGCACGACGTTCACGCCGCGGGCCGTAAATTATTCGCTTGGACGGTCAACGACCCGGCATCCATGTTGCGGCTCGCGTCATGGGGAATCGACGCCATCATCAGCGACCAGACCGAACTCATGGTGCAGACGTTCAAGCCGCACAACGCCGCCACCTCTCGGAGCGACCCCACAAATGCATGACCTACACCGTTCCCGCCAGTTCCAGATAGCGGCAGAACGCATTCGTAAGCTCGATTTGCCGCGGGGTTTTGCATTGCACGTCGAATAAATCCGGATTAGCCACAATTACGGCGACGCATCGCGCGCGGGAGACTGCGACATTCAGCCTATTCATGCTGTATAAAAATTCCATTCCTCGCGGCGCATCTTCGGGCGATGAAGTGGCCATCGAATAAAGCACGATAGGCGCCTCGCGTCCCTGAAACTTGTCCACCGTCCAATCCCCAAGGATAAATATCCCGCCGTGACTTCGGCTGGAAGGGGAACAACCGCATCGTAGTCAATACAATGGCCTCGCTTCAGCCGCACGAATCCCCACTTCTACAAAAACGTAACGGCGGGCAGCCTTCAGGTAGAGCAATTTATGAGACAGTTATTTGAGATCCAGCTTTGTAAAAGGCGATTCAGACCAGCGTTCAAATTTCGTAGGGAATATGCGGCCCAGAAAATAGCTCCAAATCACGCCAACTGGGAACCATCCTAATATGGCAACGACAAAAAGGGCCACTCCTCTAAGCCCAAAAAGAAGACACAGACCGAGATCAAGCGCTAAGGCACTGATTTCGGTTAAATGGACGTACCAGGGCGCAAGTCGAAGAGGGGTTGAACATCCAGGGCAGACAAAGGGTTTTCGGGCATCGAATTCCCGATTGGGAAGCGTGCTCTTACAATAGGACATTCTAGTACCAGCAATTTCACGGTCTACCACCACGACTTAAGCTGATTCTTGATTTGAGTCCAGTTACCGACTGCTTCTCCCGCAAGCGCCCCCCAGGACGTAGGCGGCACGCCAGGTGCGACGCCCTGAACAAAGTCGCCGATAAATTCAACGGTCTGCGGGCTACCGCCAACCTGCAACGCCAACGACCCCGCGTAGGGCGCAGCGTAGGGCACGGCGACGGACAGACCCCCCGCAAGAACGCTCCCGCCATACGTAATACCGATAAAGGACGGCGCGTTTCGCCAGATCGATCTGCATTGGGCACAGTTAATGAAATCCATCCCGATCGGAACGTCGCCGATCACATAATAAGGCTGACTTCCATTTACAGCTTCCGGAGGTGGAAGTACGGCGAGGGTCGTAGTCCCAAACCAATTCCTCCTCAAGTATGCGTACACCGTGATATCCGCTTTCCCACGGAACGGGCCGCATGATCCGGGATTGAATCCGCAGTCAACCATCGTCTGGTAACGGGAGAAGTCCTCCGCATGACTCTCGGCAATAGTCGAATTGAAAAAACTGTTGGCGTCCCCTGCGGGGTCCTGGCTGGGATTCAACGGACTGCTATCGCAGCTGGCGTCAGTCATGCACCCTTGGTCGAAGCAGTCGGCGACTTGCGCATAAGTTTGATCACCCGTCCATGCAGAGACACAGTCTAGACCCAGCGGGTCAATATTGCTCAATGGATTATTCATCACATAGACATACCGATTCCAGCTCTGCGGGTTCGCAGGATTTACCGCAGCCATGCCTGAGGGGTGGATGGCCCACCTTTACGTTTTTTGTAAAGGTGGGAATTCATGCTGCGTGCGCCCGGATTTTCATCTTTGCTTCTCACAATCCTTAATTCACACTGCGTCGGCTTTCCGAAGACTGAACTCCGAGCTGCTCCACGGGCCATGCGCCCGTTCCTCAACAAGTCCACGCTTCCCACGAACTCTGATGCATGCCGAGAAGTTTCTGCAATAAAAAAGTTCTCCCAACCGTCGCCGCCATTACAAAACCATCATTGATCTTTGCTGAATGATTCGATTTCGAACGCCAAAAACGACAAACCCTCCCAGGGGAACTGAGAGGGTTTCTCCGACACGACAGCGACGCTATCCCCTGCTGACGTTTGAGGCTTGAAATCCTTTAGGACCTTTCAGCAGATCGAACTCCACGGTCTCGCCCTCGTTCAGAGTGCGGTAACCGTTTTCCTGGATTGCGGAAAAATGCACGAAGACATCTTCCCCCGTGGAGCGCTGGATAAAACCATACCCTTTGGCCCCATTGAACCACTTGACTGTACCTTTTTCTCTCACTAGTTACTCCTTTCGCCAGATTTAACCCGCATTTTCCATCGAGCTTGCGCTCGCTTTACCCCCTCGGAAAATTTGGGAAGTTCAACAAGTGGATGCGGCGCGTGCCGTCTTATCAGGACCAAAGAGAAAGGCTCGAAATTCTGCGCGCGCTATCGCACAACAATGCCGCACAAAACTGCGAGCCTGACGCAATGCTGAAGATTTCGACTGCGGTTCACGAAACATCTACTCCAAAACATGCACTGAATTTACAGAATTGTGCAATGAGCAAAAGATAATATGCATGAACCATGATTCTGGCAAGGAAAGAAATCAGACAACCGGTTGCTCAGAATGAATAGGCTATAAAGAACGCTACTGAAATCAAGATAACGTCTTCTCAAACTGCTACGGCCCGGGCAACGTACTCATTCCAATATATTTACCAGACCAGCGCAAAACGCACCTGCGGGAGGCAGCCAGAAGCGACCAAACGTCGTCGCCTTAAAGATCTAATTGAGGCGAACGTCGCGAGTAGGTTCAACCTTCCATTCTGTCAGCATATCCCGCATCTCGTCGTGGAGCTTCTCCAGTTTGAATGGGTCTCTCTCTTGAGCCACTTTTTCGCACAGGGCACGAAATTTCTGAATATCGAACATGTTAGAACCTTCGAGATAATGAGGTTACATTCAAGATGAGCTATCGGGCGTGGGTGTTGTTCCGGGATGACTATATTTCCGGGCCGGGCACGGAATAACTTTCCGATTAAGTAAAGGACCTGAGATCGCCGCACATTCCCGCGGAGAATGCGTTCCCGGCTCTCTTCACGGGTTGACTGGGAATTGTGCTAGGACAAATGACCAACTGGTCACCACGACCAACGTCGGCATACTTGCCGCCATCGTCGGCGTGGTAGAGCTGGCGACCTATCTCAAGGCGCTCCAGAGTCCGAATGGAAAGTTTATACGTCACATGAACGCTGTGACGATCATCACACTCATTCTCTTTCGCTGCGATTACTATTGCTTTCTCCCGTCGGTGGCTGCCTTCGAATTCACGAGGGTTGCTATGCATGTTTTGCCGCAAAAGCTTTCGGTTTTCCGCATCGCTATTTTTGCGGGTGTGTTTTGCGCGGCAGTGACTTCGCTCGATGCGGAGCACGCGCGCATCGTGGTTCCACCCTTCGGTGCGCCAATCTTTCAGCACCTTGCTCGCAACTCCGGAATCATCTTTTCGGGAACGGTTACGTCCATCTCGAAAATCGAAACCGGTTCGCAGAACAATGTCGGGACAGTGCAAGTTACGTTTCATGTGGAGCAGGCGCTTCGCGGCGCGCGCAAGGGCCAGACATTGGTAATTCGGGAGTGGGCCGGATTATGGAATTCCGGCGAACGCTATCGCAGCGGCGAACGGGTCGCACTTTTTCTATTTAATCCGGGAAAGTTGGGATTAACCAGTCCGGTTGGAGGAGGAGCTCGGAAGATTTCCGGTCGATTCCCACGGCCATATTTTATTGAATCGAAGACATGTGGCGGCGATTTCTGTCGATCCCGTACTTGCCGATCAATGGCGGGGCAGAACTGAACTGACCTGGCGGGAAATGTTGAACGGGATACATCGCGAGGGCCGGGAATAGCGCCATGGCCCCGAAACCAGTCCCGATTTTTACGGGGAAATTAAAGCGGCTGACGTTCGGCATTCTTCATACCGCCGTTGTCGCGGCTTTTGTTCTCGCATTACTGTCACCGGCCGCACTCGCCGGTGGACCGGAATATGTGGCTGGCACAACGTATTTCAACGCTGGAACTGCCGGCACGCCGCTCACCTGGGCGGGAGGTTCGATCAACTACTACACGGATCAGGGCAATCTCAGCCCGATTCTTCCCGGCGCCACGGCGGACGCGTTCGTGGCCGACGCGTGGAGCCAGTGGACATCAATTTCCACGGTGGCGGTTTCGGCTGTCCGTGCCGGCCAACTGGCGGAGGATGTCAGCGGCTCGAACGTAACTTTCAATCCGGACGGAAGCATTAATCTTCCCGCGGACATTATGCCCGACGCCATTGCAACGCCCGTGGGCATCGTCTATGACGTGGATGGCTCGGTCACCGACGCATTGCTGGGACAGGGCGCGGGCTCGAGTGATTCCTGTTTCAACAATGCCGCGTATGGCGGCGTCGACAACTTTGGCGTCGATGCGCATTTCCTCCACGCCTTGATTGTACTGAACGGCAACTGCGCTCAAACCTCGGCGCAGTTGCCGGATTTGGAATATCGCCTGGTGCGGGTTCTGGGTCTCGATTGGTCGCAACTGAATGTGAACGTGATCACAGGCGCTCCCACGAGGCCGACTGCCGACGATTACAACGGCTTCCCGGTCATGCACAATTTGGATTCCGTGAACTGCGTTCCGATAAGCCTGTGCTACTCCAACGGCGGCGCGACGAATCCTTACCAACCGAAAATGGATGATCAGGCGGCCCTCGCTCGTTTGTATCCTGTTACCTCTCTAAATTCGAGCGGCTTCCCCGGCAAGCAAGTGCTTTCCCAAATCACCGCCCGAATTCACGGCAGCGTGTATTTCGAAGGGGCGACCGGTCAGCCAACTCAGGGCATGCAGGGAGTGAACGTCGTGGCGCGCTGGATCAATCCGGCGACCGGCTTGCCTTCTGACGCTGTTGCGGCTGCTTCAGTCTCGGGCTTTTTATTTTCGGGAAACGCGGGCAATACCGTGTCTGGCTTAGTGGACATTGGGACGGGCACGCCGTTCACAAATTTTGGCGCTAATGATTCCACACTTGAAGGATCTTTCGACCTTGCGGGATTGCAATTCCCAAATGGCGCTCAAGCCGCCCAGTATCAGCTCAGCGCCGAGGCGATCGATCCTCTATGGTCCGAGAATGTGGGACCTTATGGGCCTTTTCAGGTGCAGCCTTCAGGAACCTTTCAGCCCATTACCGTGACTGTGACACCAGGCGGAGATATTGAACAAGATGTACTCATGCACAATAGCGCGCCGCAAGTAACGAATTGGTTTGGCCCCACAACTTACGCTTCGCCCGCAGTTCTTCCCATCGGCGGAAATTGGGCAGGTTCACTGAGCGCGTATGGCGAGGAGGATTTTTTCTGGTTTAACGCGCAAGGCAGCCGAACTCTTTCGGTGATAGTCACTTCAATCGACGAAACCGGCGCCACCGTGGAAGGCAAAGTTCAACCGGTCGTGGGGATGTGGAGACTTTCTGATCCCCTTATAACGCCTGCGCCAGCGGCGACGCCTTCGGCATTCAATACAACCATTGCCGGGGAAACGAGGTTGGATGCGACTCTTTTGCAGACGACTGCATTTCGTGTGGGCATCGCAGACTACCGTGGCGACGGGCGTCCGGACTATCGTTACCAGGCGCGGCTGTTTTATGGAGACAGCATCTTTCCCACGCGGGCCAGCGTTGCGGGTAATACTGCCATTGCCATTCAAGGGCTCGGATTCCTGGCGAATACGGCGGTAGACATTGGCACTGCAAACACTCCTCTAACCGCTATTTCCGCGCAGCAAATGCTGGTAGACGCTCCGCCCATGGCCGACGGTGTTGATGACGTCGTGCTGAACGACGCCGCAACGGGCGGCAGTTCAACCATGATGGCAGTTCTCACCTATGGCGCTGGTCCGGCCGACATCATCACTTTGCTGCCTGGCCCTAACCCAGCAATCCCCATCGGAGGGCAACTGATCAATCAGATCCGCGTGCAGGTTACGTCGGCGGATGGAAAAACAGTCGTAGCCGGAGCCAGCGTATTTTTCACGTCCTCGCCAGTGGTTGCGTTTTCGATTTGCGGCGGGAATGCCAGTTGCACCGTGCTAACCGATCAAAGCGGGCAAGCTTCGACCACCCTTACCGTGCTGACGCCGGGAGCAATCACCATCACGGCTCAGCTCGCGCCCGCATCGTACACGAATCCGCAGCAGGTGCAGACGACAGTTGTTGGCAGGGCGTCGGCGCTGGATATTTCGCTATCCTCATCGTCGTCGTTTATTGCGCAGGGCGCCACTTTGAGCGTTCCAATTACGGCTCGTGTGCTTTCGAATGGATCTGCGCTCAGCGGTAGAGCGGTGAATGTTGCGGTAATGAAAGGGAGCGGAACGTTAAGCTCCGGCTCTGTAAGTAGCGATGGCAATGGATTCGCCACTGCGAGTTTGCAGCTAGTTTCACTATCCAGCGATGTCGAGGTCAGCGCTTGCGTGGCGCCTGCAAATGCTCCATGTCAAATATGGAACGCCACTGCCCTCCCGGCCAGCGTATTGCAACTGCAACCGGTCGCCGGAAGCTTACAAGTGGCGGGCGTGGGAGTGAACTTTCTACCGGTGATAGTTCGAGTAACCGACCAAGCCACCCCGCCGGATCCCGTTTTGGGGGCAGCCGTGTTTTTCCAGTCGGTGGTGGGAAGGTCGCCGAATGATAACCTATAGCGTGGATTTCGCAGAGTGGGATATCGCAGCCAACCATTCCAGTCATTTTGTCGCAGTCGCAGACGACGGTGCTTTCCGATGTGATTGGATTGGCCGCTATTCAGCCGACGGCGGGAGGGGTTCAAGGCGCGGTGCTGATTGTAGGATCGGCATCGGCGGGCGCGGCCACGCTGGATTTTGCGCCGCAATCGCTATTGCCAGTCAATTGACGACACTTGTCATGTTGAGCGAAGTTGAGCTTCCGCTTGCGGAAGCCCAAAGAGTCGAAACATCCCTTTCAGTACGGCGGTGAAGGACGAATTTTCTAGATTAAGTTATGTACTGGAGAATAGGGATCCTTCGACTTGGTTCTTCTTCGCAAGCGAAGAAGAACAGGCGCTCAGGATGACAAATTTGGAAAGATTCAAAGCTTCATGCTTATTTTTTCAGCCATTGGTCGACCCAGTCGTTTACGGTCTGGTACCAGAGTTGGCTGTTTTGCGGCTTTAGGACCCAGTGTCCTTCGTCGGGGAAGTACAGCATTTTTGACGGGACGCCTTCACGCTGGAGAGTCGTGAAAAGTTGGAAGCCTTCGGAGACATCGAGGCGATAGTCAAGCTGGCTGTGAACGACGAGCGTCGGTGTCTTGAAATTTGTCGCGAAGAGATGTGGAGACCACTTGCGATAGAGCTCGCGATTGTTATACGGGGTTCCTTTGAACTCCCATTCGTTGAACCATAATTCTTCCGTCGTCCCCCATGCGGACTCGGTATTGAACATGCCGTCGTGGGTCACGATGCACTTGAAGCGATTGGTATGGCCAAGAATCCAGTTGGTCATGTATCCGCCGTAGCTCGCGCCCAGCGCGCACTCTCGATCTTTATCTATAAAAGGATAATGCCGCTCGGCATAGTCGAGCCCCTTCATTAAGTCTTCGAAGGGCGCGCCGCCCCAATCGCCATTGATCGCGTCAATGAACTTCTGTCCGTATCCAGTCGAGCCGTGGAAGTTGATCATGATCACGACGTATCCGTTGGCGGCGAATAGTTCGGGATTCCAGCGGTAGCTCCAATCGTCACCCCAAGCGCCCTCGGGACCGCCGTGGATGAGGAACTTCACGGGATATTTCTTGTTGGGATCGAAGTTCGGCGGCTTGACGAGGAAGCCTTGGACCCCTTCGCCATGGGAACCTACAAACGAAAAAGATTCAAGCGGAGACATCGGTACTCGGGAAAGCAGAGTATCGTTCAGATGAGTTAGAGGGTCTTCAACCCTTTGTGACAGGTCGATTTTATAAATTTCATTTGGCGCCCTCACCGACATCAGCGTAAACAGAAGCGTTCGCCCATCCTGCGTAATGGCAAGATCATCGTTGTAATCCGAAACCACTATAGGAATTTTCCGCTGGAACGACGACGGGGATTCCTGGCCTGCCTCAGGATTTGACGGCTGCACGAATGAAATAAATGGATTATCGATCGTCACGGATTGTATTGGCTGGCCCCCTGTCACCTCTGAAGTAAAATAAATTGTCGTCGAACTGGGACCCCATGCATAAGTCCCCACCCATCCATCGAACGTCGTCGTTAAATCCTTCTTGGCGCCCGTTTTCCGGTCGTACAGCATCAATCTGAATCTGTCGCTCTCGTATCCGGGACGCTGTTGCGCGCGATATGCGATGTACTTTCCGTCCGGCGAATAGAGTGGGGTAGAGTCGCTGGCTTTGTTTTCAGCGGTGATGTTTTCTGCGGTTCCTCCGGTAACAGGGACGATCCATAGATCATTGTTGGTCGAAGTCGCGCCGACCTCATCGTGATTCGAGGTGTAGCAGAGTTCTTTTCCGTCTGGGGAGAACGCGTAGTTATCCTGGCCGCCCAGACTGAATGGCGGGGCATCGAAATCGCCTGGCGTCAGGTCGCGCGGATGTTCATCTATAAGAGGACCGCTGTACGACTGCATGAAGGTCGGTCCATTGGTGGGGATCACAAACAGATGGCTGCGCTTGCTTTCTTTGTATCCATTCCAATGGCGGTAGAGGAGATGCTCGAAGATCATTGCCTGGACTTTCGAGTCTGCTGATTCTTTCAGCTTTTTCTGGTTACAGGCCTCCGCTTCACGCGGCGTCCCGATGCATTCGGGATACACGTTAGATTCGAAAAGAATGTTATTGCCATCCGGGGACCATAGTTCTCCGGTGGCTTCGGCGGCGATCGAAGTCACCTTGTGGGTCGCAGTTACGGAGCCCGATGTGCCGTCGAAATCCGCAATCCAAACTTGCGATCCGCCTTCTTTTTTCGAGACGAATGCGAAATGCTTTCCGTCCGGCGACCAGCGTGGGCGGTCGGCGTCCTGATCGGCGATGATTTCTCTCTCTTTCCCTCCGCTAATAGGCACGATCCAGACGTGCGGCGTTTTGGTGTTCGCGTTCAAGTCAACATCAACAGCCGCGAATAAAACCCATTTACCGTCTGGAGATGGTTCTGGTTCTTCGACCCGTTTGAGAGCCATCATGTCTTCGAAGGTGAAGGGATGCTGTTGGGCGAGAAGGGGCGTGGTTAAAGGAATCAGAAACAGAAAAGCTAGTAAAAGATGACGCAAAACGAACCTCCAGACATTTTGGAAACGCGCTTTTCGGGCGTGGAGTTCGCGCTATCTATTGTACGACCCAGATTAGCGCCCAAAGGAATGGGCGCGAACCTGGGGCACCACGCGATTTCAATCAATGCAATTCATTATTTCAGTCTCGCTTAGGGTGTGGTCTGACGCTTTAGCATGCCGGTAAATCTTCTCGACAATATCATCGGAAGATTTCAGCCCGCGGTGTTCCAGCCAGAATACGATATTTGATTTGCCGCTCATGGGACCGACGTCGATCACCTGCTCCATGCCGAATACATGCGACGGAACGCCTGAGTAAACCGCATTCGCCAACTCAATATCATTTTTTTTATACGCTTTGATGACAGCGGAGGCGTGAACTCCGGTCGCGGTGCGAAATGCATCTTCGCCGACTACCGGGTAATTTGGTGGAATCGGAACTCCGGTCGCCTTCGATACCGCCTGGCAATATTCGCGGAGCTTGGTCAAGTCCTGCGAATCCCACGGCGGCATCCCCATCAGTTTCAGATTTACCAACATCAAATCCATTTGCGTATTTCCGACGCGCTCGCCGATTCCGAGAGCGCAGGCGTGCACGCAGTCTGCACCTGCCATCAGCGCGGACATGGAATTGGCGACGGCGAATCCGCGATCGCAGTGGCCGTGCCATTCCACTCTTATCTTTTCGCCGGATGGTTTTACGACTTCATCGAGAACAAACTTTACCAGTGCAAACGCGCCAGCCGGAGTCGAATGCCCGGAGGTGTCGCAGATCACGATTGCGCGAGCTCCGCAATCCATGGCGCAGCAATACAGGCGTTTAACCATCTCGGGATCGCAGCGCGAAGTGTCCTCGGTCACGAACATCACATCGAGGCCCAGGGAGATGGCAAACTTCAGCGCCTTCTCGGAAGTTTGCAGGAGGAAATCCTCGGTCCATCCTTCGGTATAGCGGCGAATCGGACTGGATCCAATAAACGTTGCAGCCTCTATATTCAACCCCGTCCGCTGCACGATTTCTGCAATCGGACGAATATCATTCTCGTGAGTGCGCGCCGCGCAATTGGCGCGAATTTTCAATTTCTGTTGAACGATTTCGCGAGCCAGCGCTTCGACGTGATCCACTGCGCGCTGGCCTGCGCCCGGCAATCCAAGATCGACGGAGTTAATTCCCAACGCTTCCATCAAATGCAATATATGAATTTTCTCGTCGATTGAAGGGTCGCGGACCGAAGGGGATTGCAGACCATCGCGCAAACTCTCGTCATTGAGAAGGATCGGCCGCGATCTCGCTATATTTTCGGGTTGGACACGATTCCAGTCGTAGATCAGTTCGGAAGGTATCATTTCACGGATACAGATTTATATTGATTCTACTAAGATTTCCTGCATCGGTAGGAAGAAGCAGCTTTTTCGGTGGAATTGTAGATCAAGCACTGAGAAGGTCAGTTGTCAGATATCGGTTGTCAGTTTTCAGTTATTGTTATCGGTTTCAGTATTCGACATTCACCAGACAGAGGCCCTGCGCGGGAGCAGTGGCTGCGGCCGCCGACCGGTTTCGGGCGCGCAGGATTCGGCCAATATCTTCGGGTTGAAGCGTACCCTTTCCAATCAGCAAAAACGTGCCCACAAGGTTGCGGACCATGTGATGTAGGAATCCATTGCCGCGGACTGTGTAGATTAATTCTTCATCTTCCAGCGCCCAATGGGAATCGAAGATATTGCGCACATGCGAGCGAATGTCCGGTTCAGCGGAACGCTCGGGATCGACGGCGGCGAATGATGTGAAATCATGTTCGCCGGCGGCGGCGCTGGCGGCGCGTTCCATGGTTATCGCGTCCAGGGGATAGGGGTAATGCCAGACATAGCGAGCCAGGAAAGGCGGACAAATAGTACCGCGGTACATGCGGTAACGGTAGGTTTTCGCCCGAGCTGATTTTCGCGCATGAAACTCAGCCGGAACTTCCTCGACCGCAAGCACGCGAATTGAAGGAGGCAAAAGATCATTGAGCGCGTTGCGAAGATTTTCCACCGGAATGGGCGAGTGAATTGAGAACGACGCGACTTGGGCAAGGGCATGCACCCCGGCGTCGGTGCGGCCGGAACCCTGGGGCAAGACGTTTTCGCCGGTCACCCGTCCAATAGCAGATGACAGCGCACCCTGGATGCTGGGAAGTCGGGGTTGCACCTGCCATCCGCAAAAATCTGAGCCATCGTAAGCAGTTGTCAGTTTTAGATTGCGCATGTCAATAGCGGAAATGATGCGGAACAATTCGACCTGCCATGCGCTCTCACGCATATACGAAATTGAGGGCATAGCATGATCAGCGCCGAATGTTCGTCGGCTATACTATTGCATTCCCGTTTTATCCTGCACGCATTTGGACCATAGGGCATGGAGCCGCAAAATTGGTGCGCTGGAATCATGTCCCGACAATAAATGAAACCTGACCACTGGGTTTTACGTAACAAAACTGACCAGGAATGTAGTTCTAATTTTTAGCATTTATGTGTGGAGATGACTGAATGTCCTTGTCTTATCTGATTTCACCCCGAATCGCCGGCGGGCTAATGCTCGCTGGTTTGTTGTCCTTGAGCGCTTTTTCGCAGGATGCACAACAGCCCGCGCAGCCTCCAACAGCCCCTTCTTCGGCGCAGCCCAAGGCTTTCGTGCTTAAGGATTATTCCAAACCTCGCTCGTCGTTCCCGAACTTCATCGCACCGTATAAGGCGCAGACGGTGGAAGCTCCGAACCTTGCGAATACGGCGCGCATCGACCAACTCATGCAAAACGGAAAGATAATGCTTTCCATGGACGATGCGGTTGCCCTGGCATTGGAAAATAACCTGGATATCGAGATCGCGCGCTACAACCTAGACATTGCGGATACGGATGTTTTGCGCGCCAAGGCGGGAACCACCATCCTCGGCGTAAATTCCGGGATTGTACAAAACACGCCGGGCGGTGGAGTTGGAGGTTTGGGAGGGAACGTTGGATCGGGGCCGGGCGGCACGGCTCCAGCCTCGGGCGGAATCGGCGCCGGCACCAATGGACTGGTGAGTTCGACGCTGGGTATCGGCTCGCCGATCACCAGTTTCGATCCTATAATTACCGGGACTTTTCAGATGGACAGAGATTATGCGCTGTCCACCAGCGCGTTTAACGGCGTGCCGGTTATCAATACGAACACGGGCACATCAAATGTGGCGTACCAGCAAGGCTTTGCTTCTGGAACGATCGCATCGGTGGGCTTTAATAACAGTCACGTCACCAGTAATGTCCCTTTTTCGACGCTCAGCCCGCAGGTGAGTTCCGGGTTGCAGGTAAGGCTCACGCAGCACTTGATGCAGGGTTTTGGATTTGTGCCGAATACGCGCTTTATCCGGCTGGCGAAAAATAACCGGGAAATTTCCGATGTCGCGTTTCGTCTGCAAATCATCACCACGGTAGATCAGATTGAGAACATGTACTGGAATCTGGTTTATGCATACGAAAACGTTAAAGTGCAGCAGGAAGCGCTGGCTTTCGCGCAACGCACCATGTCGGATACGCAGAAACAAGTTCAGATCGGCAGCATGGCCCCGATTCAAGTGGTCGGAGCCCAGAGCACCGTAGCCGGCGACCAGCAAGCTTTGATTTTGGCGCAGACCAACTTGCAGCTCCAACAATTGCTGATGAAGAATGCTCTCAGCCGCTCAATGGTCGACCCCGCGCTAGCGGATGCGGAAGTTATTCCCACGTCGGATTTGCAATTACCGCAGCAGGAACCGGTTATTCCAACGCAGGATTTAATTAACGACGCCCTGAATCACCGCGCAGAATTGGCGGAGTCGAAAATCGATCTTACGAATCGCGATATCAATAACAAGGCGGTACGAAATGCGTTGCGGCCTACGGTCGATTTGTTTGCATATTACGGCGGATCGGGATTGGGTGGGGACATCAATCCCAATGCGCAATTTTGCAGCTCGAGCTCAAGCGCTTTTTGTATAGCCCCGGGGACACTGCCATCGCAATTCAACTCCTCACGCACGGTAGGCTATGGCACAGCGCTAGACAACCTGTTTACCTCGGCCGCTCCTGACAAAGGGGTTGGCGTTACGGTGAATGTTCCATTGCGGAATCGGGCGGCACAGGCGGATCAAGTGCGCTCGGAATTGGAATACCGGCAGGCGCAGGTGCGGTTGCAACAAATCGAAAATCAGATCCGCATAGAAGTTCGCAACGCGCAATTCTCGCTGCAACAGAATCGCGCCAGCGTGGAGTCGGCGCAGGCGGCGGCGGAGTTCGCGCACCAGACGCTGGACGCGGAACAGAAAAAGCTGGCTCTGGGCGCTTCGACGTCAACTCTGGTGTTGCAGGATCAGTCGGCGTATTCGTCTACACAATCGACTCTCGTCTCTGCCATGGCTGCATATGAAAAATCGAGAGTCGAATTAGATCGCGCCACCGGACTGCTGCTCGATCACGCGGGAATCATTATGGACGATGCCGAACGCGGACAGGTCACGCACATGCCAACAGTGCCTGACGTGACGCCGCGAAAAGACGTGGAGTCTGTCATGCCGCAGCCGACGACTCAGCCGCAACAATGATGAATATTGGGAGTAGGGAGCTGTTGACAGAGTTCAAGACTCTTCAATTGCCTGGCGAGGGGGTTCTCAGCCCTGAACCTCGGCGCGTCAGGTCCTTTGCTTGAAGCGGTCGAGGAGGGCGAACAGCGCAACTGCCAGTAGTGCGTTGGCGATGGCGGAGCGCAGCTCATGCGGCCAGCTCCATTGCAGGGATAATCCCACCAGCCCGCGAGCCACCATGAAGTATACGAACTCATGGACTACGTAGAAGAACATGGTCACCAGGAAGCGGGCACCGGCATTTTCCACATCGAGCTTAACTCCCAGCGAGGAGGCACCGTATCCCACAACGCATTTTGCGATTCCGAATAAGCCGATAGGCTGATGGGTGAGCGAGTCCTGCACAATGCCGATCAGGCCCCCGGTAATCAATCCGGCAATCGGACTGCGGCGGGCGACGGCAAAGAAAATCACTACCAGTAGCGGCAAATCGAAAATCCCGAAAAACGGGAATCGCAAGGGAATGAAAGCCTGCAGAAAAATCGCGACGAGTGGAACGATGATGGTGACCGGCAGGCTGAACCGGTAGACCTCAATCTGCTCCTGCGATGTGTAAGTAATTGGCACGCTATTGGGGCTGATCGGCGGGCGCGGACTCCGGCCGCACCGGGGTTGCTGAAGGTGTAACGGACGCGGGCGCATTCTTAACCGGTGTGATCGCAGGCTTTGCGGCGGACTTCACGCCCGGAGACGGCTGGCCCGATGCCTGCGGCACAGTGCTGCCAGGATCAACCCCAGCTGGCTTATTCACGGTGGTCAGCGTATCAGGCGCTACGTCACCTGCCGTGTGTTCTCCAGTAGCCGGTTTATCGGGGACAGAAGGCAGTCGCTCCGCCAAAATATCCACCGCCCTTGGGACGGCGCCAGCAACCTGAGGTTGCCGTTCTTCTTTCCCGGTGATTACCAGAACCTCTTCCAGTCTCGATAAATCTGCCGCCGGTTTTACTTTGATGGATAGAAAAGAATCAGGCCCGCGAACCGCTTTCGCCACGGTACCGACGAGCAGGCCTTTGGGGAAAATCTCATCTCCACCGCTGGTAAGCACGCGTTCACCCGGCTGCACCTGCTCGTCATTCATGATTTTGTCCAGGATAGTTTCGCCGCCGGGCGTTCCCTTCAACACTCCTTGAAGGCGCGATTGCTCCAATATAGTTCCGACCCCGCTGGTCTGATCGTCGATCAACAAAACTTCCGACGATGACCGGAACACCTGAAGAACTTTGCCGACCACGCCATCGGCGGTGATCACCGGCATGTCACGCTGAATGCCATCATTCGCATTTTTATCGATGTAGATGACGCGCGAATGCTCGCTTCCGCTCGACCCAATAACCTGGGCTGCGACGGTCTGCGAAATGAACTGTTCTTTGAATCCCATGAGCGCCTGCAAGCGGCGGGATTGCTCGGCATCGTCGGTTAACCGCACCTGCTCCAATTGCATGCGTTCGATTTGCTGCTTGAGTTCGCGATTTTCCTGGCGAACGCCTCGCAGATAAAAGTATTCATGCCACAGGTTCGAGGTTCCGGACTGAGTTCGAACAATGACTTTTTCCAGAGGCGTGATGGCGCTGACGGACCAAACGCGGATAAGGCGCGTGGAGCGATTTTCGCCGGATCGCTTGACCTGAACTCCCAATGCCAGGACCTGGGCGAATAAAACGGCCACGAGAACCGAGACATTGCGATAGCGGGAGAGCAGGTTTTCCATGGAGGCTGGCTATCAGTTTACTTGGTAACGTCTCGCTTGGTATCGGCCTTGCTTTGGTCATTGCCTTGCTTGATCGTGGCCGGCGAATACCAGGGCACGCACGAGATCCTTCGCAGGCTCAGGATGACGTCAAAATCAAAGTCAATATCGATATGAGAAGGACCTCAAAATCGGGTGACGTGCCAAAATCAATATGACGCCAAATAAGAAGACTACTCGATCGAAATCTTTCTCAGGAGTTTGAAGTCGCTGAGCATTTTTCCGGTTCCGAGCACCACGCTGCATAAAGGATCGTCGGCGATAGAAACCGGCAGCCCGGTTTCTTCGCGGATGCGCTTATCCAAATTCTTGAGCAGCGCGCCACCACCGGTTAATACAATGCCGCGATCGCTTATGTCCGCGGAAAGTTCGGGCGGCGTTCGTTCCAGAGCGACACGCACGGCATTCATGATGGTAGAAACGCATTCACTTAGGGCTTCGCGGATTTCGCTGTCATCAACCGTGATGGTTTTAGGAACGCCTTCAATTAAGTTGCGGCCCTTGATTTCCATGGTCAGGGGCTTGTCGAGGGGATAGGCGCTGCCGATTTCGATTTTGATTTGTTCGCCGGTACGCTCGCCGATCAGCAAATTATATTTGCGTTTGAGGTAATTCATGATGGCCTCGTCCATCTGGTTGCCGGCCATGCGTACGGAGCGCGAATAGACGATGCCGCTCAACGAAATTACGGCGATGTCAGTGGTGCCGCCGCCGATATCGACCACCATATTGCCGCTGGGTTCAGTGATGGGCAAACCGGCGCCAATCGCGGCCACCATCGCCTGTTCTACCAGATACACTTCGCTGGCTTTGGCTCGATATGCAGAATCCATAACGGCGCGCTTTTCCACCTGCGTGATTTCCGAAGGGACTCCAATCACGATGCGGGGATGCACCAGCATCTTGCGGTTGTGAGCCTTTTGGATGAAGTAGTTCAGCATCTTCTCGGTAACTTTGAAATCGGCGATGACACCATCTTTCATCGGCTTGATGGCGACAATATTTCCCGGAGTGCGTCCCAGCATCTCTTTCGCTTCTTTTCCTACGGCTTCGACCTCGCCGGTGTTTTTGTTGATGGCCACGATGGAGGGTTCGTTCACCACAATGCCTTTGCCGCGCGCATACACGAGCGTGTTTGCGGTACCCAGGTCTATTGCGAGGTCGCTGGAAAAAACGCTGAACAGCGACCGCAGGTTGTGCATCCGTGTGCCGTTTGAATGAAATCCGTTTTGAGACATAAGGGGACTTTTCCCTCTAAAAATTTAGTCCGGAAGAATATCCGGCTACAGCGATGAAACCTTCAACGCAATCGCTTACTGAATTTCCACCTTTTTCTGTAAGGTGTTCACCCCGCCTTGCGCGTTCTGCGCGGTGATCGTAATGATGCTCTCTCCGGGCGGCAAAGGAGGCGTGAAATAGTGGAAACCTCCGTCGGTTCCAACCACAGGTACTTCCCTGCCGTTTACCATGACGCGGGCGCCCACTTCAGTTTTTCCGGTTAATTCGAGAACATGGCCGTGCTGAATAAAGGGGTCGAGGTTCAAGCTGATTACCTGCTGGTTCTTATCCTTCGGAATTATGGTGAACCGGTTTTTTTCTCCCTCAGCCGATTCAGTGCCGTTGCTGTCGTAGGATTGCACGACCCAGTAATAAGCGCCCTCGCCGAGTCCGGAAACCATGACGTCGGCGCTGGTGACTTTTTTGTCCATGATGGTCGACGAGAAATAAGGATTGCGCGAAACTTGCAGGCGATATCCGGCGGCATTGGCCATCGGAGTCCAGGAAAATTCGACCGGCTTGGGATCGCGGGAGATGAAAATCGGCATCATGTTCGCCGGAGAAATTGGAGTTGGAGGTCCGATTTCCTTGGTCTTCTCCATGGTTGGGGAGTCGTTTTGAAAATTGACTTTTTCCCAGTCCGCCAGGCGGATGACTTCGCCGTTGCGAGCGACTTCGCTGGCGCCCTTTTTCATCAAGACCTCGTGCTGATGAGTCTTGGGATCATTGCTTACGCGGGCGGCGCTATCGGGGGCCAAAGATGCCGTGGCGCCATCCAATATGACTTCCGACTTTGAACCCTGTACGTAAGTGCCAGTGGCGAGATCGACAGTGCCAGTGCTGACGGCCACCGAAACCGTGGTTTGTTGCCGCTCATTGGCGGAATTTTCCTGGATCACGATGAGCGAATCCTGCTTCACGGTGTAATTGGTTCCGTCGTTGAAAACAATCTTAGCCATGCCTTCGGAGCCGGTCTGAACCACATCGCCTTTTTCCAGCGGCAGATTGTAGTCTGCGGTCGACCAACTGTTGCTGCTGCCCTTTTTGACTCTTACCGTCCCATCAAGAGCGGTGAAGTGCGCTTGCTGGGAACTCATGGCTCCACCCTTATGAGAAGTGCCGCTTAGCCCGGCGACCTTTTCAAGCATGCCACCGGTGAAATTTCCCATGGCCTTGATGCCAGTGTCGGTGAATTGCGGAAAAGCGACTCGCATAGCGACACACACGACGGCTACTATCGCGATAATGAACAACATTACGCTGCGATAAGTGACCGTCTTCCAGGCAATCTGGATTGCGGGCTTGCGATTTGAGGACACTAAGGCCAATAAAACCAGCCAAACTTAGAGAATATGAGGTATGAAAACATTATCACAGCGGAAAGTGAGGCAAGAATAGGTAATCAATAGGGGACATTACGTTAGTGCGCCCAAGTGCAGCAGCTAACGACGAAGCGCCCCTGCCGATCTCGGCTCTCCGCGAACGGAATATCTATTCGGAACCTGCTAGATGCTGTCTTTGCGTCCTGCTCCCATATCGCTCGAAGTGCCTCCGGCCGCCGGCACGTAGCACTTCAAGGTGTAATCCATCACCATGCGATCGGCGTTGAAACGCCAGCCCAAGGTTCTAATTGTGCGCTTCATACGCTTGATCCAACCACGGGGTAACCCGTCGCGGTCGCGCTGGTAGTAGAGTGGAATGACTTCATCGTGAAGAACGCGGTACAAATCCTCACCATCACGGTTGTCGTGGACAGTCATGTTCGCGTGGGTTCTTCCTGTCCCAATAGCAAAACCATTTAAGCCGTCGTAGGCTTCAGCCCACCAGCCGTCGAGAACGGAGAGATTCAAACCGCCATTCAAAACAACTTTCTGGCCGCTAGTTCCTGACGCCTCCAGAGGACGCCGCGGATTATTCAGCCAGACGTCTACGCCCTGCACGAAATGGCGGCCGACGTTGATATCGTAATCTTCGACGAACACGAACTTGTCGGCGAAACGCGGATAGCGCATGAGTTCCGCGATCTGCTGCAAGACGCGCTTGCCGGGTTCGTCTCTAGGATGTGCCTTCCCCGCGAAAATGAATTGCACGGGATGTTTGGGATCGTTCACCATGGAAGCGAGCCTTTCGATGTCCGCCAAAATCAAATCGGCCCGCTTGTAAGTCGCAAAGCGACGCGCGAAACCTATGGTGAGCGCATCGGGACTGAGCACCCGGCTCAGATGTTGCAGGGTTTCCGGAGATTCCTCGCGGCGGGCAGCCTGTTCGATGGCACGATGCCGAACGAACTCGATCAGCCGTGATTTTAAGTGCAGATGCGTTTCCCAAAGCTCGCCGTCGTCAACGTCTTCTATCCCCTCCCAAATTTTGGCTTCGCTGCTCTTCTCATGCCAACCGGTTCCCAGGTGACGGTCGTAGAGCCTGAACATTTGCGGCGACAGCCACGACGGAACATGCACTCCGTTGGTGATATGCCCAATCGGCACCGCATCTTCGGATTTTCCCGGATACAAACCTGTCCACATGGCGCGCGAGACTTCACCATGCAGGGATGAAACGGCGTTTGCGCGGCGAGCCAATCTCAGGCCGAGCACAGTCATGCAGAAGTCCTCTTCGCGCTTGCCGGAGTTCTCGCGTCCCAGATCCATGAACCGATCATGCGACAACCCTAATTGCTCGCGCAGAGGACCAAGATGCTCTTCAATCAGGTCGGCACTGAAACGATCATGCCCGGCGGGGACAGGGGTATGAGTAGTGAAAACCACTTCGCGGGAAACTCGCGGCACGGCCTCGTCGAATGCGAGACCTTCTTCCTGCATGCGATTGCAAATAGCTTCGAGCACCGCGAAGCCGCTGTGGCCCTCGTTCAAATGAAGCACTCCTGGAGTGATGCCCATGGCTTTCAAGGCGCGGAAACCGCCGACGCCGAGCAATAATTCCTGGCGTATGCGGATGCGACCGTCGCCACCGTATAGCCGCGATGTCAACTCGCGATCTTCCGGCGCATTGCCTTCTGCGTTTGAATCGAGCAGGAGCAAATCGCAACGGCCAACCTTCATTCGCCACACTTTTGCTCTGATGGAGCCGGTGCGGGTTTCGATCTGCACCGTGACCGGCGCGCCATTCGTTCCAATGGCCGGCTCCATCGGCAATTGGGCGATATTCGTTTCAATGTAATCTTCCTGCTGCCAGCCATTTTGATCCAGGTGCTGGCGGAAATATCCCTGACCGTAAAACAGTCCAACGCCAACCAGTGGAATTCCCAGGTCAGAAGCGCTCTTGATGTGATCGCCCGCCAGCACGCCTAAACCACCGGAGTATTCGGGGATGGAGACATGCAATCCAAACTCGGCGGAAAAATAGCCCACCGGACGAGGCCGCAGGATGCCGGCATGCCTGGCGCCCCAGGTGCGATCAGCTTCCAGATATTCGCGCTGGCGGCGGAAGGCGTAATTAATGCGGCTGTGCAGTACCAGCTCGCGCGCGCGGCGCTCAATCTGCGACAGCGGAATTTCGGAAAGCAGCGCAATGGGATTATGGTTCAAAGCCCGCCAACGCACGGGATCGAGATCGCGAAACAGGCTGCTGGAGTCGTGGTCCCAACACCACCAAAGGTTTCTAGCCAGGGTCCAGAGGCGCTCCTGCGCCGGGGCGATAAAGCGATCCAAAGTGCGCGCTTCATTCACAATAGGTGCGACTTGTTCCGCAGCCTGGGACAACATTCGAACTTCTTGCTCGCGAAAAACCCGGGGGTCAAGAGTCTGGATCACCAGCACTCCTTGCAAAACGCCGCGATCGATAACCGGGACCCCGAGGAAAGACTGGAATTCGTCCTCACCCGCTTCGCTGAAATATTTGAACCGGGGATGATTCTTGACTTGCTCAACGGAAACGAAGCGTACCTGCTCTGCTACGAGGCCGGCGAGGCCTTCGTGCAATCCCATGCGAAGAGTGCCAACGCATTGCGGACGCAATCCCACCGTTGCGGCCAAAACCAGATTGGCGCGATCAGGTTCCAGCAAATACACCGAACAAACTTCGCTGTTGAATCGCTTCGCGATCATGGCGACCACATTCATCAGAGTTTCGGCCGGCTTGCCGCCCTCTGCCGCCAGATTGGCGATCTCCTCCAGGGTCAGCACATAGCTATCGTCTTGTGCGGTCGCAGTTTGGCTCACGCTTTATGTCCTATGAATTCTTTTTAAGAACGAAATGGATTTCTTGTGCCTTCATTCTAACGGTTCCGTCGGGTGAAGCTACATTACGATTGTGCCAAAGAACACACAGTACGGGCACCGACAGCATGTTCTTCAGATGATCGCCGCGGAATCTTGTGAGTCATGGTGATCCTACATGACTTCGCGCCACCGAATGGGACCGGCGAATTCGCAGCTTGAATCACAGCAACACTCTAGGTCGGCCTAAACCCGAAGTCCAATCGAAATTGTGAATGGAGAATAACGGCAAAGCGGGATTGGGTAGTATTCCGCGGGTGGGCTGCACGGTAGAATTCCGAAATGCGTCCTATTTTTGAATGGAATATTGGCTTGCGCTCGTTGCCGCTGGGAAAGCGAACGCTGGTAATGGGGGTGGTTAACGTTACACCGGATTCGTTCTCCGATGGCGGCCTGCATTTTGACGCTAATCAGGCCGTCAGCCATGCTCTGAAACTCCTTGATGATGGGGCGGAGATCATCGACATTGGCGGGGAATCGACCAGGCCGGGCGCAAAAGTGTTGGTGACAGCGGACGCCAATGCAAGTTCGACTCAAAAGGAATCTGAGTCGAAGGCGGAGGCGGCGGTGACTGAAGCTGAAGAACTCGCGCGCGTGATCCCGGTGATTGTTGCTGTTAAGAAGACGCGTCCCGATTGCATTATCTCAATCGACACTTATAAAGCTAATGTGGCGCGGAAAGCCGTCGAGGCCGGAGCTGAAATTGTGAACGATGTCAGCGGGTTCCGGTGGGATTCGCGAATGGTCAAAACACTCGCGGACTTGAAGTGCGGAGCTATTCTGATGCACGCGCGCGGTCGTCCCGACGAATGGCACCTCTTACCTCCGGCTGCGGACATCGTGGTGCAGGTGAAGCGTGAGTTTAGAGAATGGGTCGACATAGCTCTTACCGGTGGGGTGAGGCGTGATCGCGTTGCCTTGGATCCAGGTTTTGGATTTGGCAAAAGCTACGAGGAGAATTACCCCTTGTTGAAACGATTCGAGGAATTTCACCAATTGCGCTATCCCATGGTCGTGGGCGTTTCGAGAAAATCGTTTATCGGGCGAGTTATCGCACGTAACAGTAAAGATGCCGCGATTGGCGACCGAATCTTTGGGACGGTAGCGGCGGAAGCGGCGGCGATTTTAAAAGGCGCACACATAATTCGGACTCATGACATTAAGGCGGCGGTGGATGCGGCGCGGGTCGCGGACATCGCGGGCTAGGAGTGCACGTGTGGGACGGACACTCTTGTCCGCAGCCCTTGACTTTGACTTGTTGTACCGGAGTGTCTCTAAAAAGGTTGGTTCAATTTCAGTCAGAGGCCACTTCAACAGCGGCGGACAAGAGTGTCCGCGCCACACAACCTGGAATCGATGATGATTGTTACCGGCCCATCGTTCACCAGTTCTACTTGCATATTGGCCTGAAACCGTCCCGTCTGAACCTTCAACCCAGTCTTGCGGATGCATTCTGCAAAAAATTCATACAGTTCGCGCGCCTGTTCAGCGAGTGCGGCCTCGATGAACGAGGGACGAGGGACGAGCGCCTCGACTGGTATCGGCGTAAAGGGTGAATTGCGATACCACCAAGACTTCGCCCCCGATTTGGTTGACCGCCAGATTCATTTTTCCAGCACCATCTTCGAAAATCCGCAGCTTCGAGATTTTTTTGGCCAGGAATTCGGCATCTGCGGGGACGTCTGACTTAGCAATCCCAAGAAGTACAAGGAGGCCCTGGCGGATTTCGGCCACAACTTCGTCCTCGACCGAAATTCGGGCGCGGCTAACTCGCTGGACCACAATCCGCATGTCTCGAACGCATTTTACATTTTTGCCCGCATGTCCCTCCGGCATTCCCTTCCTTTACATCACTTCGCCTGGGCCAGTACACTACTCGTTCCGTCAAACAAAGTTATTTAGTTACGTCATGGAGGGTGGATGACTATTACAGGAAAAGCAGAAGTCAGCGAGAAGGTGAAGCAGATTATCAGCGAGCAACTGGGAGTGGAAGAGAGCGAGGTGACGCCAAACGCCGCATTCACCGATGATTTGGGCGCGGACTCGCTCGATCAGGTTGAACTCGTGATGGCTCTCGAAGAGGCGTTTACCCTGGAGATTTCCGACGAAGAAGCGGAGAAGATTCGCACCGTGCAGGACGCGATCAACTACGTGGAGAAGCACGCCAAGGTAAAAGCGTAGAGTCCTTAGGCCGGTTATTCCAATCAAACAACCCTGGGAGTTGTCTCCGCGTCAATTGGACGTGATTCCAAATAATAGTGAGGAGAACGAATGGCAGCCGTTGAGGAGAAGGTGAAGCAAATCATCGTTGAGCAATTGGGAGTCGACGAAGGCGAAGTCACGCCGAGCGCCTCTTTTGTGGATGACCTGGGCGCGGATTCCCTAGATACCGTGGAATTGGTCATGGCTTTCGAAGAGGCCTTCGAGATCGAAATTCCGGACGAAGACGCGGAGAAGATTCGCACCGTGCAGGACGCCGTCGACTACATTGGCAAGCACTCGAAAGGCGGGAAGTAGTTGGGACGAAGGGTCGTAGTTACTGGAATAGGCCTGATCTGCGGCGTGGGCAATACCACCGAAGAGGTTTGGCGGAATTTGCTCGCCGGGAAAAGTGGCGTTGCGCGGATTACGCAGTTCGATCCTTCCCAATTCGCCTGTCAGATTGCGGCGCAGGTCAAGAATTTCGACCCGCTCGATTTCGTCGAGAAAAAAGAATTGAAAAAAATGGGACGCTTCATTTATCTGGCCCTGGCCGCCACGCATGAGGCCATGAAAGCGTCCGGCTTGTCTGTCACTGACGACATCGCGGACCGCACCGGCGTCCACATTGGTTCGGGGATCGGCGGATTCGACGTCATCGAGCGCGAACATTCGAATTTGCTCAATGGCGGCCCGCGAAAGATTTCCCCATTTTTCATTCCCGCGGCAATTGTGAATCTGGCGGCCGGTCATGTCAGCATTCGCTACAAAGCTAAGGGTCCGAATGAAGCGACCTGTACCGCTTGCACATCTAGCGCGCACTCGATCGGCGACGCCTTCAAAATTATCGCCAGGTGTGACGCCGATGTAATGATCGCCGGCGGCACTGAAGCGGCAATTACCCCGATGGGAGTTGGCGGATTCGCGGCGATGCGCGCTTTATCTACGCGGAATGACGCTCCGGAAAAAGCCAGCCGTCCGTGGGACTCGCAGCGGGACGGGTTCGTGATCGGAGAAGGCGCCGGAATTCTGATCCTGGAAGAACTGGAATTCGCCCGCCGCCGCGGTGCCAAAATCCTCGCCGAAATCGTGGGATACGGAATGAGCGGGGATGCTCATCACATCACCCAGCCGGCAGAGAATGGCGATGGCGCGTATCGGGTCATGCTGAACACGCTTAGGGATGCCAAGCTTCAGCCGTCGCAAGTCGGTTATATCAATGCGCACGGAACATCCACCGAATTGGGCGATAAACTGGAGACTATTGCCATCAAGCGCGCATTCGGGGAGCAGGCGCGCAAGCTTGCGGTCAGCTCGACAAAATCTATGACCGGACACCTTCTCGGAGGGGCTGGAGGACTGGAGGCCGGGATTACCGTACTCGCCCTTCGCGACCAAGTGTTGCCTCCTACAGTCAATCTCGAGACGCCCGACCCGGAATGTGACCTGGATTACGTTCCTCAGCATTCCCGAAAAACCGATATGGAATATGCCATGTCAAATTCGTTCGGTTTCGGCGGCACTAATGGGGCCCTGCTTTTTCGGCGCTGGGTGGAATAAAGCCTCGGCAGCGCCGGGATTCTCTTCAGACACGTTGGTACGTCGCCTGTTTACCTCCAGTAACGTGTCTTTTGTCATCCTCAGATTGGCCTTCCGGCCCTTTGCCAAATAGGCGAACCCAAGCCAGAATAGGGTTTCAGCGGGGACATTCCGTCCCGCGTAGCGGCTAAAGATGCTCAAAAATATCGCGATGACCTCATCAACAATTGCTCCTCGATTCATCCCGGCAAGAAAGGCAGGCGCGCGCGTGGCACTCGTTGACATCACCGACTCGCGCCGCAACATCCTGGCAGACTGCTTTCGGCAATTCGGTGTAGAGCCGGTAATGATTTCGGGAGACGCATCCGCGCGGCTGAAAAAGGAAAAGTTTGAAGCCTGCGTGGTGAGCATGGGACCAGGCACAAAAGAAGTGCTGGAAACCGTGCGCACCTCGCCCTCGAACAACCGCATGGTTATTTACGGCCTCGGCGGCAGTGTTCAGGAGGCGATGAAGTATTCGAAGTATGGAATCAATGCCGTGTTCAACGATCCCATTGAACGGCCGACGGCGCTCAAACTGGTCCGCGCCACCCAAATGCTGGTGCACCATGAATTCCGGCGTTATGTGAGAATCCCCGTGATTACGGAAGTCTCCGTAATCATGAGCGACAATAAACGATTCACCGCTTCGAGTCAGGAAATAAGTTCGGGAGGCATGTCGCTTAAGAGCGGCGAAGAGGTTAATGCATCGCAGTCGCTGGAAATTTCGTTTGCGCTGCTAACGCTGCCGCGGATATGGGTGCGCAGCACGGTGACTTGGCGCAAGCCGGCGACTAAGAGTTTCGGAATCCGCTTCGATGCGCAGGATGAACGCAGGCTGCGAATCAAGCAATGGATTGACGCTTATCTAGAGAACTAAAATCGCTAGTCCTTCCAGCCTACATTTTTCTTTGCAAACCCCATTTGTCGGGTGATCACTGTATTGCCGCCTCATGTGTTGCCGAATAGCATTTAAGAGTATTCAGAAACGAAGACGAACCTATTCTAATTAAGGAGACGCCATGAACTGGGATCGAATCGAAGGTCAATGGAAGCAGATGAAGGGCTCCGTTAAGGAACGTTGGGGGAAACTTACCGATGACGATTTGAATGTCATTGGGGGCAAAAGAGACCAGCTTGTGGGGCGCGTGCAAGAGAGATATGGGATCGCAAAAGACGAGGCCCAGACTCAAGTGGACGAATGGAATAAGACCCTCGCAGAACAGAATCACGAAGACTTGGATAACAGGTATAACCGGAAGGCTAGCTAAATCAGGGCCCATCGTTTAGAGCCAGCCCCATAGCGGGCTGGCTTTTGTGCAGATCTAAACTTTCGCTTCTACGGGCGCCAGGGGCAATGTTACCGTGATTGTAGTGCCCTGGGGGTTGGATTCGATTTGCAAATGCCCGTCAAGTTCATTGACCCGCTCTCGCATTCCTGCCAAACCCATGCCAGCTTGCATACCATTTTTCTGGATCGGAACTAGAATTTGCGCCGGAATACCGCGTCCCCGGTCGGCGACTTCGAGCATTACTTCTGTGGGCCGCAATTCGACTTTGATCTCTGCGCCGCCGGCCCGAGAATGACGATGTACATTCGTCAAGCTCTCTTGTAACACTCGGAAGAGCGCGATCTCAAGGGCTTCGGGCAAGCGGGGAAAATTAGGGGCGAGATCAAAATTAACGGGAATTCCGCTGCGCTGTGAAAAGCCATTTACGAACCATTTGGCGGCGGAGGCGAAACCGGCTTCGTCCAACAGAGGCGGATGCAGAAGATGAGACAGGGTCCGCGTCTCGGAAATACAGCGTTCCAGTATTTCGCTGCATTCGGTGAAAAGACCATCCCGATCGCGAACATTAGGCTGGGCGAGCAGTTCGATGGTCATCTTCAATCCGGCCAGATATTGGCCAAGGCTATCGTGAAGCTCGCGGGCAATACGACGGCGTTCCTGATCCTGCAAATTCAGCAAACGGCCGCTCAAGCGGCGAATGGCGCCCTCGGCATTGCGTCTGGCGGTGACATCGACCGAAATAACTCCGATTTCGTTCACCTGACGATTCTCGCCGCGAATGGGAAAATAGTTCGCCAGCAAGTGCCGCAATTCTCCAGGCTTGCCGGGAATTTCGATGGATATTTCCCTGTCTAATATAGGTTCGCCGCTATTAATGACTTGCTGAAAATCCGATTCGGAATCCATTTCATGCCCGCCAAATATCTCCGCTCCAGTGCGGCCAACAAAATCAGCCGACGATCTGCCCGCCAGATTCGCGAGAATTTCGTTAATTCTGCGGTAGCGGAGTTCGCGGTCAAGGATTGCGAAACCCACAGTCGAGGACGAGAAAAATGCATTTAGCACTTCGCGGCTTTGCCGGGCAATGCGCTCTGTCTGCTTATGCCGAGTGAACTCGAGGTTCAATAGATAAAATTCCGAAACCAGTAGAAAAAGGGCAAATACAAAAACGACAGTAAGTATTTCTCGTGTGTTCCGATAGATTTTTTGCGATCTTGCGCGCCGATTTACCAGCAGCCGTGATTCGTCCTCCCGAATCTTCTGAAGATCGCTATGGATTTGCATGCCAAGAATGCCGGTCTGCCGGGTAATCTCAAGCTGCTGTTGATGATCCAGAACTCCGCTCTTGCGCAGGTCAATCGATTGACCCAAAAGCGCCAAATTGCGATCCATCAAGGGCTCGAGTGTATTGAATTCGTTCATTCGTTGGGGATTGTCGATAGTCAACTCTCGCAAGCGCTTAAAATTCTCGGGCACGTCCTGAATCGCCGCGTAATAACCCACCAGCATACTTTCGTCGCGCGAAAGAATGTAGCCGCGGCGGGAATTATTAGCTCTAAGGGAATTAAAACGTAGCTCTTCAATATTTGTTTGCACCTCATAGGTGTGAGCTACCCAGTTTTCCGCGGAAACCAGCGAATTGGTAGCTCTATAGGCGAAGACGCCGATCGCAATCAGCAACACCAATGCCGCTATGAATGCGACCCATGCTATCTGTCGGAAAGAGTGAAACATTCAGTCGGCGATGACGTGGCCCAAGGACACTGCAAATACTCCAAATCGTAATCTCAACTATATACCGTGCTGGTTAGGTGGCGCACCACGGAAGGACACCCCCCCGGAATTCAGGTACAGTTCAAAGGTTGGTAATGGGTCATTTTGACAAAGGATATTGCGGAGGTTGTCTTTTTGAGGATTGTTCTTCGTCGTTCAGGAAGAAGAACCGCGTCGAAGGATTCCTATCTCATCGGTACCCTGGAAATAGGGATGGTTCGACTCATTGAGCTTCCGCAAGCGCAAGCTCAGCCTCGCTCACCATGACTCCCAGTTTATTCAAAGGTTCCTCGGATTGTTGATTCACATGTAAAATTGAGGCGATGGCCGCGACACCGCAATTTGTTCAAATCGAACTGGGACCGCAAATTCGCCAGCCCAAACCGGCATGGTTGAAAGCGAGAGTTCCTTCGGGCGAGAATTTCCATTCTCTAAAAAAACTAGCCCGCGGCATGGGTCTGCACACAGTGTGCGAATCGGCGCAATGTCCCAATATTGGGGAATGCTGGAACCATGGCACCGCTACTTTCATGTTATTGGGCAACATCTGTACGCGGCGGTGCGGCTTTTGTGCGGTGCCTAAGGGGCGTCCCGATGCCATTGATTGGGACGAACCTCGACGGGTGGCGGAAGCGGTGGCAACGCTGCGCCTGAAACATGCCGTGGTAACCAGCGTGAATCGGGATGATGACAATATCGGCGGGGCGCGGATTTTCGCGGAAACCATCCGCCAGATTCGGGAGATTTCGCTTGAGTGCCGTATCGAAGTTTTGATTCCGGATTTTCAGGGGATCGACGAAGCATTGAAAATTGTGTTGGACGCGCGTCCCGACGTTTTGAATCACAATACCGAAAGCGTGCCGCGCCTATACCGCGCCGTTCGCTCGGGAGCCCGCTATGAACGAACGCTGGCATTGCTGAAGAATGCGAAAGAAATGTCGCCCGGAATCGTCACTAAATCAGGTGTGATGGTTGGCCTTGGCGAAACGGCCGCGGAGCTGGTGGATGTTTTCCGCGACCTGGGATCGCGCGGGGTGAACATATTGACCATCGGGCAATATCTGAGGCCTTCACGCGACCATTTGCCGATTGCGCGTTTTTATACACCGCAGGAATTTGACTTTTTGAAAGCAGAAGCTCTGAAGTTTGGCTTCCAGCATGTAGAGTCAGGTCCCATGGTTAGGTCGAGCTATCACGCTCACGAGCAAACCGCAGCGACGATGAGCGTGTAATCACGCCCCGCGAAACTAGAAAATTTTCATGTGGATGGTTAAGTATTTTTTGGGGTCCTGCCGGATCGCCGTTATCAGACTTCGCGCCTCCACGATCGTTTGATTAGCGTTGTTGAAGAGCGAAGGATCGCGCATAAGCTTGCCAACCGTGCCTTCCCCGGCATCCATGCGGTCGGTCAGATCTGACATCTTCGAGATCGTATTATTGAGCTTGTTGGCGAATGCCTGATCCTTCGCCAGTGTTCCGAGCGTGCCCTTGCCCGCTTCAATGTCGTCGGTAAGCTTCTTTACGTTAGCCACGCTATCGTTGGCGCTGTTATACAGCGACGGATCCTTGAGAAGTTTGCCGGCAGTTCCCTTGCCTGCGTTCAGGTCGTCGACAATGGTATTGAGCTTATCCACCGTTGACATGGCTTTTCGATACAACTGATCATCATAGAACAGCTTGCCCAGCGTGCCGTTTCCAGCACTTACCTGGTTCACCACGCCCTGAAATTCGGTAACGGTAGTATTAATTCGATTGTAAAGACCGGGATCATAAATCACTTTGCCGATTGAACCCTGGCCGCTTTCGACGAAGGCGACGATACGGTCCAACCGCTTAAGCAACGCGTCCATGTTTTGCAGAGTTCCCTGGCTGGCTCGCACCACGTCTTGAATGTCGGGCGTATCACGCGTGGAAAGCACATCTCCATTTTTGGCTTCAGGACCCCTGGCCAGCGCGCTGTTTATGTCAATGTAGGTCTCGCCCAGAACTCCCGCAGTGGCCAGGGCGGTCATGGAATCGCTGCGCAAATTACTGCGATAAGCGGTGCGCACCTTCATCGTCACTTCGACCGGGGTAAGACGCTTATCTGGGTCAGACACGACGCGGATGCCGGTGATACTACCGATATCGACTCCCTGAAGGCGCACGGGCGCTCCTTCACGCAAGCCGCCGGCGTTGTCGAAATAAGACTTCAACACGATCTTTTTGGTGAAGAAGCCGCCAGTGCCGGTCATCAATAGGATCAGGACTCCGAGGGTGATGCTGGCAACCAGGACCGTCAAGCCAACTTTCAGTTCCGACCATTTCAACTGCTTTTGGCTAGGCACGTATTCCCCCGAGCAATGCGAATGCGTATAAATTCATAGCCGAAACACTCCCGAGCTGGCTGATCATAGCAGACAAGTTCGGCGGTTCAAATGGCTTGCGTGGTTGGAAGTGCGCGGGTAAGCAATAGCGCGGCGCCATAGGCGATGACGGCGGCGCACAACGTAACGTTCAGCCCAAATTGAATCGCGATCAAAATTGCCGTAACCGAGCCTAACACGCTGGCGCCCGCATTGAGAGCCCACGCCCACTCCACCGGCCCGGTGAATTCTGCGCTTGGATCGCGCATAGATGCAGGAATGGCGAGGGACCGCAGGCCGGTGGGAAATGGCATTCCCATTATGAATCCCAGAGGTATTAAAAGTGCGGCGCTAACTAGAAGTTTTGCCGTGAAGGGCAAACCAACCAAAGAATTCAAGAGAGGAGGGATGATCGCCACATAAAAAAGCAGCGCAATCACAATCAATAAAAGAGGAAGCCATGCGTGCTTCGCTGGGTTGCGCAGCCATTTCTGCGAACTCATGCTTCCGGCGCCGCTCGACAGCAACATAAGGAAGACCACCACGGTGACAGCGTAAGTGGGATGCCCCAAAAATAAAACGAAGCGTTGAATAAATGTAATTTCGACGATGATGTATCCCAAACCGATAGCCACAAAATACAAAAGAGCAATCGCGGGCACATCTGTCGAGCCGGCGCGCCGCAGAGCGAGAGGAACAATAAGAAACGCAACCACCGAAATTACTGAAATCCCCAGAACCATCAATAGGACGGCAACTCCGAGATTAACGTTCCAATCGATGGCATCGTGAGAAGCCGTGGCGTCTAATACCTGCCCAAGTTTTAATGTGAAGAAAAAGAATGGCGCATTATCCGTTACCGGCGCGACATTGTACGCATATTGTTTCGCGAACGCGTAGGGGTCATTGGAAGCAATCAATTTAGAAAATGAATTGTCTTCGGGATGGGACGGTGAATATTGGAGTGTTAGCACTGGATTCGCGGCAACATGCGCCCGCACCATTTCTTCTTCCTGCCGAGTGAACGGACTTTTTTTGGACAAAACCGCGACGGGGATACCGGGCTCATCCAGTCTCCCCTCGGAAACGACGATAAAGTTTTCGGCCGGATTCGGTATACCGAGGCGATGTAAAGCCTCCATTGCGACCGCAACCACTCTCAACGCCTCGCGGGGACGCTGGAATTCCCACCGGGTAATCGCAATGATCCCGTCTGGATTCAGATGATCGAAGTATTCGCGAAAGGCATTTACGGTATAGAGATTATTTTCGCTGAGCGCGAATGCGCCGGCTGCGGTTGACGCCCAAGTGTCGACCAGGGTCATCTGCACCACGTCGAATTTCTGCTTCGAATTGCGAATGAACGAGCGGCCATCGGTCACGTGCATATGAACATCCGGGCGATCGTACAAATGGAAAGCGTAATCAGCGTAGCGTCCGCGCATGATTGTGTTCGCGATGATGGGATTAATTTCAATCCCGGTTACATTGGGACTCCCATTCGCAACCGCGCGCAGAACATCGACGCCTCCGCCCGGGCCGATGATCGCATAGTCGCCATGAGGTCGTAGCACATTCGCGATTGCCGGCGGCGCGGCCATCAGGTTCTTCTGCCAGACTGATCCGCGCCACTGCGCGGGATCGGCGTTCATGATGTAAGTGTTGGCGTCGGCGTCGATCACAATCGCTTTAGCGTCATTCACCCGATCCACTTCCACGCGGGAGATGGCATTCCAGCGGGCAAATTCTACGGATGATTTATCGCGTAATTTCCCTTTGGCGTAAACGACGTCCATAAGGCGGCCGGAATAATTCGCAGCAATCAAAAATAAAACCGCGGCACTCATTCCAAGAGACCATCGGCGGAAAGCGCCGCCTGGGGCCCATACAACCGCGGCGATGGCTGCAATGAATGCCGTGAAGAGGATAGTGTTTGGCCCTCCGACTCTGTTCAGAAGCGGCACTATCGCCAGACACGCCAGGGCTCCGCCAAACAAATCGGCGCCGTAGAGGCGCGAAATGTGCCTGGGTTGCCGCGCAAAAATGACGGAGAATTCCACCCCTGTGATGAAAAATGGAATTGAGGAGGCGGCATAAATTGCCGACAGATGCAGAAAATTGTTCCAGGTGACATCGAGGGAAACCGGCGAATGTAAAACCGCTTCCAGAATCAGCGGTATGACAACTGCATTCAGCACACAGAGCCTGAACATCAGTGAGCGCAACTCAATTCGTGACAACCTCCTCTTGAGAAGGTGGGCGAACACCCCGCCTGCTCCCAAGCCGAGCAACGCAATCGATATGGCGAGAAATGCGAAATGATAGAAAAGGATGACGGAGAAAAGCCGGGTCAAAGACAATTCCAGCAGGAGCGCCGAAAAACTGCTGAGCGCCACTCCCGCAACTAGCGTTCGAGTTGCAACGCCCTCGATAACGGGACTGGGAATGAAAATTGCGCTTTCCGCTACTGTGGACATAGAACCCGAATGGAAGGCGACAGTCTAACAGAGGAATAACTTTGTTCGAACGGGGTGACGCACGTCTCCCGGCTGATCACAGGAAGGGAATCTTTTAAACGGCCTATAGCGACCGCAGGAAGTTCAGCAAGTCCTGCTGTTGTGCGTGAGTCAATCTGGTGAAATTGTCGATGACACCGTTTGCTTCTGAGCTGCAAGCAGTGCTGCTCTGGAAATGTTGGACGCGTCCGGAGCCGCGATTTCCGTTGCCGCAGTCGGCGTGTTCGGTAATGGCTTGCATGAGGTCGTCGGTGCGTCCGTCATGCAGGAAATATAGGCGCTGGCCTAATCCCCATAACGGCGCGGTGCGGAATTGATCTGGGCCGGCAGCACCCTGTGTGATTCCGTCGGCTAAATTTCCTCCCATGTGGTGAAGCGCGAAGTCTGAGTAAGGGCTGTACCTGACGTTCGACATTCCGGTGTAAGGCGATGGTCCTGTGGTTAGCGAAGGCGAATGGCATAGCGCGCACCCAATCGCGTTGAAGATTCTTGCACCATTCTGAATGGACGGCGTGGGCGCGGCCGGAGCTGGAGGCGCGAGCAGGCTGGCGAAAATTGCGAAGTTAACAATGTCCGAGGCCATCTCGGAGGCGGTGCCGAGAGTTGTTCCATAGTTCGGACTGTTCACGTTGTTGTCTAGAACGTTAGTTGCGTCTTCGGGTGAGCCATTAAATACGCAACCGGCCACTGCGCTGCGTTCGTTGGGGAAGACTTCGTTCGAGACGCCCTGTTCCACGTTGTAAGCTTCGCCGGCAAACATCAGCAGAGATTTATTTTGCGCCTTCCATCCGTAACGCGTGATGGTGCCGTCGTTCCCCGAAGTGTTGAACACGCCGCCAATTCTTAGCGCCGCTCTTGCGTTCTGAGTGGCGGCGAGATTGGCGCGCAGAGTTGCATCGGGAGTGGCCTGCACCAATCCCAGACCGAACAACGGCGTCGGGATGCGGAAAATTACGTTGTTGCTGGCGAGCGCTGTTGCGAAATCGGGCTGAGCGAGATTGCATCCTGTGGCGTCTACGCGTCCGGCGATCGTGTAGAGCCCGTGAACTCCGCTGTCAGGCGTGCGATTGGGATTTTGGATGAATCGCGCCTCGCGTACCGGACCGTTGGGCGTGATGAATGATGGCACGGTATTACTCGCGCTATCCAAAGTCGCCAGAGCTATTTGGGGATTCTGAACTGAATTCTGCGGGCTGGCCAATCCGGGACTGCTCCCACCAACCGTAGGTTGCGCGTGACACATGGCGCAGCTATTCCCATTGAATGTCGGCCCAAGGCCAGAGCCACTCTCTCCTGCGATCTTTCCGGAGACGGAATCCACTTCAAGAAATCGCAGCAACGCCTGTGCGAACATGCCTTGTTCGTTAGCATTCAGAGCGGGGAAATAACTGCCCGCCGCAGCGGGGCCAGGGCGTGGTCCGGGATCGCTTTGCCCGTGCAGCATCGCCGCACCCGTAAACACTGCAAACAACAAAATCGCCGCAAACAAATTTCTGAGAATCATTTTGCACCTCATGATTTGCACTCACGAGAGGTCGGAACACACTTCTGGCGCGGTGCGAAATTTGCTTTCTGGACCAGCGGCGCGATCTGAAGCCGGCGATGGATCAGGCGCAACCTGCTTCCATGCCAACTTGCGTACTGCTCAGGGATAGCGAGGCCCTGATTGTGGGTTAAATACGGAAAAACTACGCAAACATTAGAAGCACCTTAGATTCGAACCACAGGGTCGTCAACAGGTCAGAAGTTCACGTCCGAGTTCCTGTGGTGGCATGTTCGAGGACAGAGGTGGGACATGTTACCCGTTTGTCACTATTCCATGGGTATGCCATTTCCTGGCTACCGCCAAACCGGTCAATGAGTGAAATCGCGATTTTGCGCTAATTGACTTAGCGGATCGGACACTGCGATGCAGGCAAATCCGTCGAGTTCGCCTTCAGGATGATTCTCAAGAAGCACTGATGCACCGAGTTACACCAGATTTCATCAGGCTGCTCGAATGCCCGGGTTGGGGAGGCTAGAAGTCGATAATTGCCCTTCGACACGTCACCGAGATCGAAATTGCCATTGTCGGAGGTCTTGGCCTGCGCCGTGCGAACTTGTTTGGCTTCGGAAATGTAACGCCTCAATTCGATGTGGCTGTTCTTGATTGGCGCACCACTTTGGTCTTCGAGATGTCCCGTTAACTGAACTGAGGATGGCACGTGTAGGTTTGCCTTTATGTGCTCGACGTTCGTGCAATAGTGGCTATCATCTGGGCCGATCTGAATGAGTTGCCCCGTGCCGGAAACAGCGAGAGCAAGCACTAGAAATACTACGCACCCTATTCTCATGACGCTCCGATTCTAGCTTCGTTTTGCACGCCTGGAAAAGTAACTGTGGGAATCAGGCATTTAGACTTACGATCCCGATCAATGAGTGCAATCGCGATTTTTCAACAGTTACTCATTGGTTAGATCTTCGGACAGGGACTGCAGAGCCGCAAGCCGCCGGGATTTACTCCCGAGTTGCCCGGCTATCCGCGCGGACTACTCGTTTGTCGCACACGAGCGCATTTATCGGGACTAATCCGGAGTCATTGCTTCCGGATTGCCCGTCCCCCGGGCACGAACCGCAGAAGGTCTGACAGAATCTATGCGCTGGATGTCGACTTTCCTTGAAGACGGCATGCTAAGATTCTCGCGCCATGCCTGACTCGCAATCCATTGAGGGACAAACCGTTTCTCACTACCGCATTCTGCACAAGCTGGGCGGTGGAGGGATGGGGGTTGTCTACCATGCTGAAGATACCCAGCTCGGGCGCTCTGTCGCTCTGAAGTTTCTCCCTGACGATGTCGCCCACGATCCGCAGGCCTTCGAACGCTTCCGCCGTGAAGCCCGCGCTGCCTCGGCGCTGAATCATCCCAACATTTGCACGATTTATGAAATCGGAGAGCACCAGGGCCGGCCCTTCATCGCGATGGAGTATTTGGAAGGGCAAACGTTAAAGCAGGCCATCTTCAATCGTCCGTTGGAAACGGAGCGAGTGCTCGATCTCGGCGTAGAAATTGCCGACGCGCTCGATGCAGCGCATTCCAAGGGCATCGTTCACCGCGATATCAAGCCCGCGAATATTTTTGTTACCGCTCGCGGCGATGCCAAGGTCCTCGATTTCGGTCTCGCCAAAATGAGCCCGTTATCCAGCGCAGGCTCGGCGGACGCTGGTACCGTGACCGGGGAACACCTCACCAGCCCCGGAAGCACGATGGGCACTGTGGCTTACATGTCGCCGGAGCAGGCCCTGGGCAAGGATCTCGATGCCCGCACCGATCTGTTTTCATTCGGTACCGTCCTCTACGAAATGGCCACCGGAGGGTTACCTTTCCGCGGCGAAACCTCCGCCGCTATCTTCAATTCCATTTTGAGCAAAGCGCCCACACCGCCGGTCCGCTTAAATGCCGACCTTCCTCCCGAGTTGGAGCGCCTCATCGACAAAGCTTTGGAGAAAGACCGCGACATCCGCTACCAAAGCGCCGCGGAAATGCGCGCCGATCTAAAGCGGTTGAAGCGGGACACGACCTCCGGAAAAGTGACGGTCGCCACGCCGGTTGCGAAAGAGTCTCACGGCGGTACGCGCCGGTGGCCCTGGTTGGTTCTCGTTTTGGCATTGCTGTTAATCGCCGCGGGAGTAGGCTGGAGTTTCTTCCCCGTAAGTCCTCCTAAGGTCACCGGCGTCACCCAGATCACCCATGACGGATACAACATGGGAGGCATGGTGACTGATGGATCGCGTATCTACGGTATCCAGCTGCGTCCCGAAGGGGACGTTTTAGCTGAGGTTTCTGTCACGGGTGGTGAGACAGTAGTAATTCCTACCCCCATCAAGAACGTCGAGCTCTCCGACATCTCGCCTGACCACTCTCAACTCCTCGTTACCACGTTTGCGTCCACGGGCAATCAGGATCTACCTTTCTGGGTTTTGCCTTTGCCCGCCGGTTCTCCGCGCCAACTGGGCGACATAGTAGCAACTGGAGCCAGTTGGTCGCGGGACGGACAGCGACTAGTGTTCACAAAGGGTTCAGCTCTGTACCTGGCCAACGCTGATGGAAGCAACTTCCACCTCTTGCTTTCCATAAAGGGTTTCCCGGCCGGGGCCAGGTTTTCTCCCGATGGAAGCCGCATACGCTTCTCTATCTTTGGTGAGGCGAATACGCAGTCCTTATGGGAAGTCCGCAGCAACGGCTCCAGTTTGCACGAGTTGTTTGCCGGATGGCATAGTCAGCCCGCCGAATGTTGTGGCCGCTGGACGCCGGATGGCCGCTACTATATTTTTGTATCCGCTTCCGGCAGCGAGAACAATCTCTATGCGCTCCGGGAGTCCACAGGTCTCTTTCGAAGGGCTTCCTCCAAACCGGTTCAACTGACGACAGGTCCGCTTCTGTATTCGACTGCCGTGCCCGCGCTCGATGGTAAGAAGCTGTTTGTTCAGGGCGTGCAACAGCGCGGAGAGCTCGTCCATTATGACGGCCTTTCTAAACAATTTGTCCCGTTTCTGGGAGGCATTTCCGCAACCGACCTGGCTTTCTCGCGCGATGGTAAGTGGGTCACTTACAGCACCGTGCCTGACGGTACTCTGTGGCGCAGCCGGGTAGATGGCAGCGAGCGCCTCCAGCTTACCTATCCACCTTGGGTAGCCACCCTTCCAAGTTGGTCGCCGGACGGAAGCCAGATCGCCTACATCGGTGCCCAGGCAGGAAAGCCTTGGAAAATCTTTGTGATCCCGGCGCAGGGAGGCTCACCAGAAGAGTTGTTGCCCGAAAACATGCCGGAAGTTGACGCGACCTGGTCGCCGGATGGCGCTCGGCTGGCCTTCGGGAGGCTTAGCCGTGACCACTCTGGCACTAACGATATTCAGTTTGTTGACTTAAAGACCCGTCAGACGTCCGTCCTGCCCGGTTCGCAAGGCCTGTTCAGCCCGCGCTGGTCACCGGATGGCCGCTACCTCTCCGCCGTCACGGTCGATTCGGAGCGAGTCATGCTCTATGATTTCCAGGCCCAAAAATGGTCGGAGTGGTTTACGGATAGCAATGTCAACTACGGTGGCTGGTCGTCGGACAGCCGCTATTTCTACTACGACAACGGTGCCGCAGGCAATCCCGCCTCACGCCGCATTAAGCTAGGCGAGCACCATCCCGAAGATCTCTTCAGCCTCAGTGGCGTGCGTCGCTACGTCGGACAATGGGGACTGTGGGGCGGTCTGGCACCGGACAATTCACGGCTCTCTGTTCGCGATACCAGCACCCAGGAAATCTACGCGCTGGATGTCGATTTGCCGTAGATTCGGACTGATAAAGCAATCCCCTCTGGAACACGGGCTTCTTCCCCAATCCAGTGACTGCGCAGCCTGAATGTCCGTTTTAAATTTTTCGGATTGTGCCATCAGCGAAGCTTGCGCGCTGGCGTACTCGCCTTCCAGAAACTCCATGACCAGAAGTCGCTCCCTCCTGGCTTTGGCGGTATCCCGGGAAGAATCTGACGGTCAGAGCCGCCGTCGTAATTTCGGAGCCATACCCCAGTGGGACTCAATTGATGTAACCAGGCATTTACCTCATTGGGTTTTTGCCTGTGGCGTACGGTCTTGATTTTAGCCGGTTTTTGTCAGGATTCGGAACACGAAAGTACGGGTAACTCAAAATCCGCCCGGTGGTCCAATAATCCGGGCAGCAACTCACTGATTCTTAAGCGCGAGATTTCGCTCTTGCGGGGACATTTGGTCCCACATGATTTGTACGTCGCGTTCGAGACGGGTGTTGCGGGGATCCTCATGCAGGGCGCGGGCGAACCAGCGATAGGCGAGCGGAAGATCGCGTCGCACGCAATGGCCCGTGGCATACATGGTGGCGAGAGTGCTTTCGGCCTTGGAATTATTGTTGTTCGCGGAGGCGGTTAAATATTGAGAGGCGCGGGCGCAATTGGCCGCGACGCCGCCGGTTCCGTATAAATATTTTTGTCCTTCGAGAAACGAACTGTCCTCAGCTGGATTTGGAGTGGCAGGAGGGGGCAGTGTCGCAGCTCTAGGCTTAGGTGGCTTGGCTACGTTGGCAGACATTGCGGGGGCTGGTTTTGAGACAGGCGGAATTGCTTCATCCGATTCCGGTTGCTCTTTCGGTTCCGGACGTTCTCCGGTCGATGCTTCTTGCTCAGCGTTTTGTGTTTCCGAAGGATGCACTGCCGGTGCGGGATTTGCCGAAGCCGAAGCAGGCTGTTCGCCAGTTGCTGCGGGGGACGGCGTTGTATTCGGCTTTGCCGGGATCATGGCTTTGGCTGTCGGCGGCGGCTCCTCATCTGGCATGGCGCTGTTATCTTCGTTTGGTGTTGCCGTTCCCGTGGTTGGGCTCGAAGAGGCTGCCTGATTTGTCGCGTGCGCCGGCCATGGATAGCCTGCCTTCCTCCAATAAAATAATCCAGTGGCGGCGATCGCAAGTATGAACAACACCATCACAAATTTTCCGGCGCGCCCAGAGTGATCTTCGTCTTCGAGCAGATACTCGACGCGACGCTCTTCACTGTTATCTGATAGTCCTAGAAAGGATGGACCGCTCACAGGAATCGGCGTTCTTTCTCCGTGAAAAGATTCTTGCGGATAAGACTCTTCGCGGGAATCCAGCGAGTATGTACGTAAAAGCTGTTCGGTCTGTTGTTTCTGTGCAGCGGTCAGTTCGGCAATGAGCGGCTCGACGGGCATCGGTTCAGGGGGGGGCGCAGCTTGCGGAGCCAGAACTCGCGAAATGATGTCGGCGTCCGTCTCTCTTTCTGGTTTTCTTTCTCCGCCTTGCGCACGGACCGCATCCTGGTCTTTGGAGAAGGTTTCAGGATCGCGCGGTCGCAACGCCGCGCCGCACATTCCGCAGAAGCGAAATTGTGGATTATTTTCGTACCCGCAGCGGGAGCAGCGGACGTCCATTGAATCCATCATCGAATATCGCGGATTAGATGCCATATTAGGACTCCTTTCGGAGCTGTTTCGTCTTTCTCAATCTTAATCGTTACCCCGCTGTTGACGTCATCCTGAGGGATTTCAGTCCCAAAGGATCTGGCGCGCATTGGCATGTCCGCAAATCAGTTTCCGCTGCACGCCAGATCCTTCGCCGGTTGAAACGGCTCAGGATGACGTCAAAAGATAAGAACGGCGACTGGTTACTCTAACCCTTCCACTCCAGCTTTACACTCTCCCAAACGGCGTGTTAACCTCATTGCAGTTACAATCGAAAATCGAAAATTGGACAGGAGCGCATTAGGTTAGTGCTAGCCAGAGAGCAAAAGCAATCACTTATTGACCAGTACGCCACGCATCCCACGGATACGGGCAGCCCTGAAGTTCAGATCGCTCTGCTGAGCGAACGTATTGGCCACTTGACGGAGCATTTCAAATCTCACCAGAAAGATCACGGCTCGCGCCGCGGTCTTCTCATGCTGGTCAGCAAGCGGCGTCGCTTGCTCGATTATCTCAAGACATACGATTCCGACCGCTATAAAACCGTTGTCCAGAAGCTCGGCCTGCGCAAGTAGTCGGCTATTGTTTTTCTGGTGGAATACACGATTGCCGCAAGCCGGCAACCGGGGTCATCCCCTTATTGCTCGCGAGGGAAGTCCTACATTCACCGTTGAGAATCTTGCTCTTGGTAAATACTCACTCCCTATGCCGTTCCGGCATATGCACTTGCGTGCCCTCCAGCCCAGAAGGATAAATAAAAATGAAACAAGAAGTATCTGTTGAACTCTCCGGCGGTAGACGCCTTTCATTCGAGACCGGAAAATTAGCCAAGCAAGCCCACGGATCTGTCGTCGTGCGCACCGGAGAAAACGTGGTCCTGGCCACAGCGGTGTCAAATCCTGACCCGCGCGAAGGAATCGACTTCTTTCCGCTCACCGTTGATTACCGCGAATACACCTACGCGGGAGGACGAATTCCCGGCGGATTCATTAAGCGCGAGGGGCGTCCTAGCGAGCGCGAAATTCTTACCAGTCGCATGATTGACCGGCCGATTCGGCCGCTTTTCCCTGAAGGCTTTAAGTGTGAAACGCAGGTTATTGCGTTTGTGCTTTCCGCTGACACGGAAAATGACCCCGACGTTGCGGGAATTAACGGTGCGTCTGCGGCGCTGACAATTTCGGATATTCCGTTCAACGGCCCTATCGGCGCGGTTCGAGTGGGATTGGTCAATGGCGCGTTCGTAGTGAATCCGACTTATAGCGAGATGCGCGACAGCTTGCTGAACATCATGGTGGTCGGCACCGCTGAAGGCATCGTGATGATCGAGTCCGGCGCGAAGGAAGTGAAAGAAGAGACCGTAGTCGATGCCATCGAGTTTGCCCACACCGAGATCAAGAAAATCTGCGCTTCGATTAATGAGCTGAAAGAAAAAGTTGGGAAGCAGAAGCGGGCCGTAACTCCTCCCGAATTCGATCAGAGCTACTACGACAAGCTGCACAAGAAGATTGGTGCGAACCTCACTGATCGCCTCGATACACAGAAACATCCCAAGGCCGTAAGTTACACCCTAATTCGCGACCTGAAGAAAGAATTGATGTCGGCGCTACCGGAAGATGATGAAGAAGGACGCGCGAAGTTAAAGAGCTACTACGAAACTCTGCGGGAGCGTATTTTCCGCGAGCAGGTCATCAACAATAAACGGCGTCCCGATGGACGCGCCTTCGATCAGATTCGCGACATCTGGTGCGAGGTCGGAGTTCTGCCGCGAACCCACGGATCGGCCATCTTCACTCGTGGCGAAACCCAGGCTCTCGTCACCACCACTCTAGGGACCAGCGATGACATGCAGCGTCTCGAAGTATTCGAGGGCGAAGCCAAAAAGCGCTTCATGCTTCACTACAACTTTCCGCCGTTTTCGGTTGGAGAGGTTGCCTTCCTGCGTGGCGCCGGACGAAGAGAAATCGGCCACGGAGCCCTCGCCGAACGTGCTCTCTCGGCGGCACTTCCTACCGAGGAGAACTGGCCCTATGCCATGCGCGTTGTCTCTGACATCCTGGAATCCAACGGTTCGTCTTCCATGGCCAGCGTCTGCGGCGCATCCCTCTCTTTGATGGATGCCGGCGTTCCGCTGAAATCCCCAGTCGCGGGAGTCGCGATGGGACTGGTGAAAGAGGGCGAGAACTATGCCATCCTCACGGATATCGCCGGAGCCGAAGATCATTACGGCGACATGGACTTCAAAGTCGCCGGCACGAAAGACGGAATCACCGCTTTGCAGATGGATATCAAGGTCGGGGGCATCACGGCGCAAATCATGCGTGAAGCCTTGTCCCAAGCGCAGCGGGGACGCCTGTTCATCCTGGACAAAATGAACGAAGCCCTTGCTGGACATCGCGAAAAAGTTTCGAGCTTCGCGCCGCGTATTTACACGCTCCAGATTCCCGTCGACAAAATCCGCGACGTGATTGGGCCCGGCGGCAAGATGATTCGCAGCATCATCGAGCAGACCGGCGTGAAGATCGACGTCGAAGATTCCGGCAAAGTGAATGTCGCGTCGAACGACGAAACTTCCGCCAACAAAGCGCTTGAGATCATTCGCAATCTGACGGCGACGGCTGAGGTTGGAAAAACCTATTTGGGAACCGTCTCTCGCTTGGCTGACTTCGGCGCATTCGTCGAAATCATCCCTGGCACTGACGGCTTGCTGCACATCAGCGAAGTCGCCGAGCACCGCATTAAAGATGTTCGCGATGAACTGAAAGAAGGCGATCAGGTACTGGTAAAAGTGCTGGCCGTCGAAGGCAACCGCATTCGTCTATCTCGCAAAGCGATTCTCAAAGAGCAGCGCGCGAAAATGGGCGGAGGCGAAGCGCCTCCCGAGAATGGAGCCGAACCGACCAACGGCGATGCGCCGGCGCCCGCACTAACCATCGAAGGAGGCGGCGATTTTGCCGACGACGAACCCAACTTCAATCGTGACGCGCCTCAAACCGTCAGCGGGGGCGGGGGCGGAGCACCTTCGGGTGGAGACCGTGGGCGCGGTGGTGATCGCGGGCGCGGCGGACGTCCCGGCGGCGGTGGTGGGGGCAGGGGTCGGGGTCGTGGAGGCCCCGGTCGCGGTGGTTCCGGCGGCGGACGCGGTGGTCATGGCGGCGGCCACGGTGGTCCCCGGCACTAACCCTTTCATCGCGCGAAATCGCGAAAATCAATAAGGAGTTCGCCATTAGGCGAACTCCTTTTTCTACCAAACAAGCCCGAAGAATCATCAATGGGTACGCAGATTGTGTGGCGCGGACACTCTTGTCCGCGAAAAGTTTAAGTCAAAAGCCGCGGACGAGAGTGTCCGCGCCACACGGGCAAGAGCTCATCAGGTTAGTGTCCAAGGAACGGACGCGAACCTGCGGCACCGAGCTTTTACGGAGAATCGTTCCCGGAAACTTTGTGTTTCTTGAGCCAGTCATCCGCCTGCTGCTGCGCGATGACGACCTGAGTGTGCGGCATTCGCGAGGCGAGAACGGTGACGCGAAATCGGCTGGCTTCATCCCCGCCGTTTTGGGCGATGGCAGACCAGAAATAAGCTTTCTCCAAATTCTGCGGAATTCCTCTTCCGGCCCAGTAGTAGGCGCCCAGGGTAGCCTGAGCGATCACGTGTCCCTGTTCGGCCGCCATGGTGAACCAGCGCACAGATTCGCCGTAGTCCTGCTTAACGTCCTCGCCCGTGGCATAGCGCGCGCCCAAATCAAATTGCGCATTGGGATCGCCGGCCTCCGCCAGTTTGCGCAGCTTCTCGAAATCAGTGGTGGATGAAATCGAACCTTGCGGCTTTGCCAAAGAATTTTGCTGCAACGGCGAAGCTGGCGGGGAACCCTTCTGGAGGCTCTTGTGAGAAGCTCCCAACGTGATCAGCCATGCCAATGCGGCGGCTACGCAAACCCCTAACGCCACCAGCAAGACCCGCCGCACAGGAGAGGGCGCCGGCTCAAGATACTGTCCAAGTGCAATAGGACTGTCAATTCGCTCGAGGCGCAACTCCGGTTTCGGCGCCACTTCCGCGATTGAAATGGAAGGCATTGCCGCTGCCGCCAGCTCGGTATCGATAGCGTGCATCGCTGACGGAATCATCTCCGCCAATCGCTCCAGAATTTTTTCATCCGCTGGTCCGAAGGCGTTGCGGGCGGGGGAAAATACCTCGATAAGGCCGACGACTTCGCCGTCTTGCCGAACAGGCGTAGCTATGATCGAACGAATCCCCAACGTGCGGCAGCCTTCGCGATCTACTCTCGGATCGCTCTCAGCGTCGTCGCAACGAAGAGTTTTGTTGCTGCGTACGCATTCGCCGGAGAAGCCGGATTCCACGTGAAGTTTTGCGCCCAGGCCGGGAGCGTCGGATCCGGCGCGCGCCCGGCAAATCATCAGATTCGCACCAGGATTTTCGGACATGGCAATGGCGCAGCCGGTGCTATGGGTAAGCGCCAGCGCCCGTTCAGCCAGCATGGGCAGTATTTTCTCGAGATCGCCGCCGACCGCCTCCACTTCCCGCTTAACCGCCACCATCGCGCTCAATACCGAAGAATAGTCCGCAGAGGTTGACTGCTCGCCCCCATTGCCGGAGACGCCGGCAATGGCAGCTCGTGTCCGTTCTGGCGATTGTTTTGTCATTTCGTGCTTGCCGGCATCGCGTTTCGATTCGACTTGGGTAGACAGCGGACGCACTGGCCGTGGTCCTAATATATCGCGATGAGGATGAGGATGACTGATTGCAGGTTGATTCGCACCTGCCGCTCCGCCGTGGCTTATCAGCCAATGTTTTATCTGTTGGCGCGAACTATCGGAAATTCCATCAAAATAGATGCCGCTGCGTCCTCGCTGATCGGACCAGATTACAACACCGGAAGTGGCGACAAACGAATCGGTTTCCAGCAGATCGAGCGACAAAGTCAGATGGGATTCGGGCCGCAGCGGTGATGACGTCTGAATGCATGCGCCGTCTTCGCTCAGGTCGAGAACTTCTCCGGGCTCGTTCGCTCTCCCGCTTGGTCTCCCGCTCAATATCGCGTTCGCCGGGATATGGACTTTTTGTCGCAACTCCCGCCGGCGATTGTCAATTGGGGGATGCTTTATCGGGTTTCTGTCCGCTGATCCGGCTCCAGAATTCTGCATGACGGGGTTAGCTCATATTACCTCACACAGGAGGGTGAAAGATCAAAGATGGGCGAATTTACCCAATATTTGTCGCGTTCTCCGCGCAAAGAGATATATCGCATCTGTCTCAGGAGATAAGTGGGATGATATTATGAATGACGGACCGTGAGAAACAGCGTCCATCCACACTCCTCAGTAGCTCAATGGCAGAGCATCCGGCTGTTAACCGGAGGGTTGTAGGTTCGAGTCCTACCTGAGGAGCCAATCTTTCAATGGCTTACCGCCCCTGGAATCACAGTGGAATCACTTCTAAGGGCAAGCCCTGCGACTTTCGAACTGGCCTGTGCCATCTCATCCGTCACCACGTCCCCGTAAATATTCAGTGTCGTTTGGATGTCCGAATGTCGCATCAGCTTTTGCTGCACCGTAATCGGAGTCCCCACAGCATCGAGCCACGAACGGTAGGTGTGCCGGAAGCTATGGGTTCCAAGCCGCCCGATCCCCGACGCAATAGCCGCCTCTTGCAAGCCTCGCCAATATCCTGTGTACGAGTAAGGCAAGCGGCCAAGCTTCACGGGAGAGGGAAAGAGCCAATCCTCGGCATCGCGAAATTCTGACACTTGCCTCCAGGCTGATAGAACGGCAAGCAATCCCGGATCAAGCGTCATTACTTTTTGCGAGCCTTCAGTCTTCACGAAATCGAGGTGTTGATTCACGATTCCGTGTTCAACGTTGAGCTTCGAGCCAATCCAATCAACATCTTTCCATCGCAACGCGAGCAGCTCAGAGACCCTTAAGCCGAGACACACTTGAATGAGTGCCATCGTCTTGAATGGCTCTCTCAAGTGCTGCAACAGCCTGTGGAATTCCGCTACCGTAAGGCTTCGAGGCTGCTTTCTACGCTTCGACGACCCCCGCACGGTGACTAACGACACGGGATTGGTTCCAACAGGAATGGAGCCGCACCACATTGCGTAGTCCACCAAGCGGTGGAGCAGTTCTCGGAGGTGTCCTCGCGTTTTAGGAGCGAGCGGCAGAGATTCAAGCCACAGCTCCACCGGACGCGGTTGTAACTCCGTAATCTGCTGATTTCCCCATTGCGGCAAAATGTATTTCTTCAACCACAACTCGGCAACTCGCTGCGTGCTGTGTCGAAGGTGAATCATTTCGAGAAGGAGACGTATTCAGCGGAGATACCACCAAGGTAGGACTCGAAGCGGCCAGACTTCCGGGTGGGGTCAGACCGTGGTGGCGGCTCGCCCCGAGGCACCGCCACACGTCGCAAGCATCGCCAACATGACGGACAGCGCTGTTGGCCGTTCGCTTATTTGTCCCTGACAATCACATCCGCCACTAAAGCGGCGTGATCCGACGGCCAAAGGCCGTCTGAAGTCCGGCTTCGCGGGTCGGTTCCAATCAGCTGGGCACCCCAAGGTTCTACATTTCCTAGAGTTAAAACCAAGTCTATTCGCTGATAGAGTTGCGAGACGGGATTGTTGTCTGCTTCATCCTGGCAGCACGTTAATCCCGCGTTCTTCGGAAACAGCTTGGACCAAGCATCGTGATATCCAGCCGACCTAAAATCCACATAGGTCGGATCCTTGGGCAAGGGGAATGCTTGCGCGTTTGAATCCATCGCGATAATCACCGGTAACAATGTGCTGGCCGGACCCGCACGCAATTCTGCTCCTTGCAATTCCCGGATATTTGCGTCAAACGACTCGAGGTGTGTGTCGATGAAGAGGAAAGGATGCCCGAAAAATTCTGCGTCAACCGAGGCCCACGAGCGCGGCAGCGGCACCGGACCGACGGGGGTTGGGAGAACTAGCTCACTCGCGAATTGCCCGGATTGCGGGTTACTCCACTGGAAAACCTTCAAAGGAAGATCCGAACGTGCCAGGATCACGTTGTAATCATTCACGGCAACGCAAATGTAATCAGCGGGTGGAATGAGCCCGGGTGTAGGCGGGAATACGTATTGCGGAACTTGCACTGCAACTAGGTAGTGCCCGCCCCGCGCGGCCAAATCAGCAAGAAGTTCCTGCAACATGTCGTACTGGAGCGTCATGCTTCCGCACTTGCTTGTGAGCGGGTCGAAAGTCCCCGTGTACCATTGATCTACTTCCTGAATGCTTAGCAGTTCGGGCTTAGCGGAGAGGATTTGCCGCGCGACCGCCCGCATCCGCTCTGGTGGGTTAGTGCCTTGGACCTGGGTAATCACCTGGCCGACGCCGACTAGAAATTGTGGCAGGCTCGTAGTGCCAACCACCTGTTGGAAATCGGTTCCTTCGTTTACGTTGTATGTCATCACGATGCCGATGCCAGGGAAAGATTGAGCTATCGCAGGAACGGCTATGGCCATCCAAATCGCCGCTACAGAAACGATAACAACGCCTGTCCGTGCAATGGTGTGTTTCATAAGAGTTCTCCTTAAATTTGAGTTTTGAAGCCAATAATGGATTTCCTCATCCTGCTTAAACCGGAACACGAGCTCAGGGGCTCACCGTGATGACAGACATCCCATCCTTAGTAGCGATTGGCGGACCTGAGAAGTTCGGTATGAACTCATTGCGCACCTCCTGAGCCAATCAACGATTCGACATTAGGGTGACAAACTCCGAAGTTCCTAATTACACCCTCTGTTTCCCAGACAAGCGTTTTGTTGGCTCCCTTTGCTTTCTTGCCCTGCACGCTCATCCGATCGCCTGGCTTAATGGCAGTCGTGTTGCCGGAAAGCGCGTATGCCCTCCCGTCTTGTTCGTCGGTGAGAGTCATTTCTTTCTCCCCCGCAGTGACGCAACCTGTAAGCATTATTTTCTTATGCCGATGGTGGACGCTCGTGATGATTAGGATTGCGGCGACGGCCGCCAATGTCGTCGCCGCAACGACGATTAGGATCGTCACGGGCTTGTCGTCCGCTCGAGCAGGCGCGGCTAATGCCGCACTCAGAACGACAACCAGAATTCCACGCCAAAAAGACTTTAGGTTCATGCTGTCCTCACTGTGACTCCCATTGCAGACCGTCATCGCATTTCGTCTAACGCGATGCCGCCGTTTGGTGCATGGCACCAGGGGCAGCGCGATAGATGGTTGTGTGCGCAGGGATCACGGCGCCGACTAAGGCGCCACTTGGGGCGCCAATCGCGACACCAACCAAAGCGCCAATTCCGCGCGAGGATCCTCCCAAAAAACCAGTGCTGGAACCGGATGCAGCACCAATGCCAGCCCCGATGAGCCCGCCGACTACAAGGCCGACCACGGCATGCTCGCCACGCCTGGCACCGGACGCAGTGGTGACGCGGACGACATTTTCGCGCTTCAAGGAAACGTTCGTACCGTGTTCTTTGAGGGTGAGCGCTTCATCGGTAACGGTGATGAATTCGCCGGCGTGTCGCTTCACACTGGATTCGATCACTTCGATTCCCTGACCTGGCTTCAAACTGTTGAGGTCGGACCAGGCACCCTTTGGAGACTGGGCACAAAGCACTGCGGGTACACCGAAGAAAAGCACGAGAATTAAGGTGGTTCGCAAAGCCATGATCCGTCTCCAGCATGCTGCTCGACCCGAAGAAGTCCGCGCACGTAAGGAAGGTAAGTGCCCGGAACTCTGGCACCGCATCGACCGACTTTCTGTCACCTCCAGAATTGAGTGAACTGCAATTGCCTTGGTTTTCATTGAGCTTCCCTTCTATGGAGCCATTCTTTAAGTCTTGTGGATATAACAATGCAGTTGGCCTGCCACATCTCCTATAGGGCCATGCTCGGCAGCGAGTGCCACGGCGATTCACTCAATACTGCTATATTCCGAAGTGAAAGACTTGACATGACTCTGAATGGAGAAAATCCGCCAACTAAACACTTAAGTCTTCTCTATCGAGTCTCGCGAGCACTTCTGAAGGAAGGCGAGTTCGGCGAAATCCTGTCTGGGCTTCTGGATACACTGATCGAAGGACTCGGGGCCGATCGTGGATTTGTAGTCGTGCGTGAGGCTGGAGAGTTCCGGGCGACCGTAGCGCGGAACTTTCGCAGTGAGGCTTTGTCCAGAGCGGAGGATGCGGTCAGTAGTTCAATTGCCCGGCCAGTGATGGAAAGCGGAAGAACGGTACTGATCGGAGATGCTTCGACGACCGAGCCATACAGGCGGCAGCCAAGCATAAAGCAACTCTCACTGCGATCTGTTTTGTGCGCGCCTCTGGTAGCTAGCGACCAAGCGTTCGCGCTGATTTATCTGGAAAATCGGCAAGTAACAAATTGCTTTACGGAAGAGCAGCGAGACTTGCTAGATGAGGTCTGCGCATTGGCGGCCCCGCGATTGCGAACGGCCGTGGCTATGAGCCAGATGCAGAGCCGTGCGGAGGCTTTGGAACACGCTCACAGCAACTCGGATGGAATACTAACCGCTGACCTTGAAATGGCGCGTATTTTGCAGACGGTACACCAGATCGCGACCACCGAAATGCCCGTTCTAATCGAGGGAGAAACTGGAACCGGGAAGGAATTAATCGCCCGCGCTGTTTATCGTCATAGCAGTCGCGTAAAAGGACCCTTTATAACGCTAAATTGCGGCGCCATACCTGCAACGCTTATAGGTTCTGAACTCTTCGGTTACGTACAGGGTGCATTCACCGGTGCGAATCGCGATCGGATCGGCTTTATCGGAGCAGCCCATCGTGGAACCCTCTTTCTCGATGAGATCGGTGATCTCCCACTCGATCTGCAACCTCATCTTCTTCGCGTCCTGCAGTCCGGCGAGTTTACACGGCTTGGTACTTCCAGGACCGAGCAGGTAGATGTCCGGTTCATCGCAGCCACGAACCGTGACCTGGAGAGCGAAGTCAAGGCTGGCAGATTCCGAGCCGACCTTTTTTTTCGACTGTCAGCCATCACAATTCGATTGCCCCCATTGCGCGACCGGCCACACGACATCAGGCTCCTTGCCGAACATTTTGTTCGAGCCGCGGCATCTCGCTATGGCCGGCCAGTGCCGCGCCTGGCGGAGGATTGTTTAGCCGCATTGACAGCTTACAGTTTCCCGGGAAATGTGCGGGAACTCGAAAGTGAAATGGCCAGGCTAGCCGCGCTCGCGCCCGCCGATGCCCCATGCGGCGCTGAGTTGCTAAATGAAAGAATTCGTCGCAGCAATAGCGACTCTCCGGTCTCGGCGCAAGCTTTGCCGGTCGCTGTTATGTCGCTCCACGAAATGGAGAAGCAATTGATCTTCTCCGTGCTACAACACACAGGGGGGAACCGAACGCGCGCCTCCGAGATTCTTGGAATCAGCCGGGAAGGGTTGCGGACGAAGCTGCAGCGGCTTCAAATTTCTCCCGAGCCCGATGCTCTCACATAGCGTTCCGGCCCGGAGTAGCTATTTCTGCGAGTCCAATGGTTTTCCCGGCGAATGGGTCTCACTTCTTCAGTCCAAGGCGTTCTAGCAATGCGGGAAACCTGGGGTCGTTCCGGATTGGGTCAGCCATAGGATCCGTCGGCAGATAGACAAGGTAATCACAGCGCTCTTCATAGGCTTTGTCGAGCCAGGCAAATGCCTGGTTATTGTCTCTGAGACCTATGTAGATCATGGCAACATAGATACTCGAGACGTATCTGGTTCCGCTCAGCTGTTTTAACTGCGAAATGATTTCGCGCGCCTTCGCCTGCTGCCCGGACACCGCATAGAGGTGTCCAAGAAGTGCCAGTAGAACAGGTTCGTGCGGCGCGAATGCCAGGATTGACTCGTACGCCTGCTGCGCTTGCGGATACATTCCCATTTGTTCGTAGGCACGGCCGATATTGATTATGGCGTCGCCGTAGTGCGGGTCAATCGCGAGAGCCTGTTGATTGGGCCCAATGCTCTCCTTAAACCGACGCGCTTCATAGTACGCCTCTGCCAGCGCGGCGTTCAGCAGAGGAGACCTCGGTTCAATCGAAACCGCGCGCTTCCTCTCGGCAATCGCCTGTTCTAAGTCCCCCATGGCGGTCAAATAATAAGCGTAATACTGATGCGCGGTAGCATAATCCGGACGTAGCTCCATGGCCTTGCGAAACTCCTTCTCAGCCTCAGGATAGTTCCAGTCGTACACCAGTGCCGAATATCCCAGTGACACGTGTGCTTCAGCTAGATCTTTATCCAGACCGAGTGCTTTTAGTGCATTGGCCTTTGCCTTCGGGAAAGCTTCGCTCGGAGCCATCGCCGTATAGGGCGCCGACCCCAAGAGCGCATAACAGTCCGCCAAACCCGCGTAAGAGGGTGCATAAGACGCGTCGTATTCGATTGCTTGTTCAAAATCGGAAATAGCCTGCATCAGGCTCGGTGTCGTGCGCAGGTTCCACTCAAAACGTCCTTGCAGGTAAGCCCCGTACGCACGAGGATTTACTCGATGCACGGGCTGAATATCCTTCGGGAGTGCAGCCATGATCTTCTGCACAACGTCGTCCACAACAGGACCCAGGCCGGAACCGTCAGAGTTAATTCCGTGCCGATCGCCTACAATGCCAGTTTGGTCTTTGCATGATACTAGTTGATCGGTGATCGCCATTTGATTACCGTCACGGTAAACCGCACCTGCTAGGACATAGGTCGCTTTGCGGTCTGCGCAAACTTGGTCAAAACTGAGTTCGGAATCTGATTTCGTCAGTTCGGCCACTCCCAGTTCCTGGGGGTGAAGCTCGCTCATTCGAGTAAATATCTCTTCTCTGATGATCTCGGCGGGCCGACCCGCATCTGGGTCGCCACCTGGGGTTTTGAAGGGCTCGATGGCCAGGATTGCTTTCTGCGGTCGTAACCGCTCAGGGATGTGAGCCGCGAAATAGGCGGCGATCGCAGCGGCCACCATCCAGAAAAATATTTTTGCCAGAAACTGGCGCGATTTAGGCGGCGGGAGAGCGGATAGGTCTGGTACATGCGCAAGTCCAGGGCCCATTCGAGCCGGTTTCGGAGCAGGATGAGGGACATCGAGCCCCGGGTCTCCCTGCAAGCCAACTCGGGTCAGGATTCCTGAGAATCGCGGATCCGAACGCAGGTTATCAAAAGCTGACCCAACTTTCAGATAGATCAATAACCCATCCCGCTGATCAACAGCTTCTCCCATCCAATGGAATGCGTCGTCAATCTTGCCCAAGCCGGCGTACACGATGGCAAAAGCGACAGGCGGCACGTAGCTCTGCCGTGACGCCGACCGTAATTCGTGAAGGATCTCGAATGCGTCTTCAGTTTTTCCGGCCAACGCATACACTTGTCCGAGGTAGCTTGACCAAAGATGTCTTGCTCCCGCGATCTTCAGCGCTTGTTTGAACTCGGAGGCTGATTCTTCGAATCTGCCCCTCCTGCCGAACGTCAATCCCAGAACTAGATGAGAAAGAGGAAACTTTGCGTCCATCGCCGCAGTTTCTTGAAGATGTGCAATCGCCTGCTCATTCTGGCCCGAGGCATAAAGTAGCAACCCCAGGCTGAAGTGCATAACCGGCGAGAACGGACTAAGCTGTCGCGCGATCTGCGCTTCCCTAAAAGCTTCATCAAAGCGCTCCAAGACCAACAGGTAGACTGAGTACCAGTAGTGTGCGGCCGAATAACCGTGATTGAGTTCGATCGCTCGTTTGAAGCCCCTTTCCGCGCCTTCCCAGTCCCAATCAAAACGGAACTTCACCATTGCCAATGACAAGTGTGCTTCCGCGATTGTGTCGTCAATCCTCAAAGCTTGAAGAGCAGCCTCCTTCGCTTTCGGCATGATTTCGGAGGGCGCTCTCAGGCCATATTCCCCGGAGCCCATCAAGACTAGACAATGAGCCAAGCCAGCGTAGGTGAGCGCGCATTCTGGATCAATTTTGATTGCCTGCTTGTAGTGCTCAACGGCTTTCCGGAAATCCTCGTCAGTAACCTGGTTGTTCCAGAAATACCTGCCCTTCAGGTAGAGATCGTATGCCCTGGGATTTACTCCGGTGGCGCGGGTGAACGTATCGCTCGTGGGACCGGCGGTTTCTACAAATGAAAGGTCCACAGCAGGGCCGGTTGCCGGATTAAGCGCCGACGATTCACTCGACGGACTTAACCTAACTCGTATCTCCCCTGCGATCGCAGCTGCCACTTGCGACTGCAAGGTCAGGATATCGCGTAGATCGCGGTCGTAACTTTCGGTCCAGAGATGCTGATCGGTGCGAGCCTCGATCAACTCTGCGGTGATGCGCACTCGATCGCCATCACGACGCACTGAGCCTTCCACGATGGCATCCACACTCAATTCACGAGCGATTTGAGGAAGGGATTTTGGAGCATGCTTGTACTGCATGGTCGAGGTGCGCGAGATGACGCGTAAACCGCCCATTTTTGCAAGGGCTGTGATCAGCGATTCGGTCAGCCCATCCGCAAAATACTCTTGCCCGGAATCACCCGAAAGATTTTCCAACGGCAATACCGCGACCGAACGAATCTCGGGCTGGAGCGGCTTCACGGCTACCGTTGGCCGCTGAAATCGGCGATTGTCGCTCTGCTCGATCGCTTCAAGCGCAGCCTTTAGTTCGCTGACATGCTGGTAGCGTTGCCCAATCTCTTTGCACAAGCAACGGTAGGTGATTTTCGAGAGCGACTCCGGCACATGTTCGGGCAGCGGCAAAGGCGGGAGATGCAGGATCGCAGAGCCTAACTCAATAATGGTCGCCCCTTTGAAGGGCATTTGGCCACTGGCCATTTCGAACAGCAACACACCTAAGCTCCAGATGTCGCTACGGGTATCGCTTGGATGGTGTTTCAGTACTTCCGGAGCCCAGTAGGGCGGGGTTCCGACGATTGCGTCTGAACTGTTCCCAGAATCCGGATTCTGAAGGGAGATAGGAGCGTCGCTGCGGCGATGTATCTTCGACAGGCCGAAATCTAGTAGTTTTATGCATCCGTCCCTATCGACCATTACATTGCCGCTCTTGAGGTCGCGATGGATGACATCATTTTTGTGGGCGTGAGCAACGGCGTCCGCGATCTGGATTCCGTATTCGACTACAACGTCGAAAGGAAGCCCAGCATTAGCGGGAATGACGTCGGTAAGAATCTGGCCATCAACAAACTCCATGACAATGGCGGCTTGGCCTGATTCTTCTATGACATCTTTGATCCTGCATATGTTGGTGTGGTTCAAAGACGAAGCAATTCTGGCTTCCGTATAAAGCTGGCGACGGGCCGATTCATCGGGAATCGTGTCTTCGCTAATCAGTTTGATTGCGACCACGCACGCGAGTGTGGGATCCCAGGCACGGTAAACCACACCCATGCCGCTCACCGCAACCAACTCTCGCAGCTGGTAACGGCCGAAACCTCTGACCGGTAATGGCGCAACTCCGTACAATGGGCAGATGTTAGATCGGCCCCACGCGCAAGTCAACAAAGCCCCTGGGTAGTAGCTGAATTTGAGGCAACCACTCTTGACTAATGGCGCTACAATTGCGTGGAGGTTCTTTATGCCTGACCAAGAAAGAAATGTGCGGAAGGGTACTTTCACACCGAGTCCAAACGTTGGACCGAATTCGACAGGCGCCTAGTGACATCGAGACCTACCATCGCACCGTAAACCATCCGCAACCACAACGCGCCATTTTTCTATGCGCTTGTTAAGCCCCAGAACAAACGTTCAACCACGCTGGCCAGAAGTCGGCTTCGAGGAGAATCGCGATTGATCTCCCCGAGCCCGTTTCCGGATAGTTTCCGGTTTGCCGACAACACGCCCGGAACCCACAAGCACGTGAGCTATTAACGCGAGCTTGGTCCAAATTCTGGAAAGGTTAATCGCCACCGATCCGTCTTCCAATGTGGTCAATGCGACGTAGAGTTTGCTTCGGTCATCACACTCGGACCTGACGGCTCTACTATCCCCGTGACCTCATCCCAGTGGAAGGCCGGCCTTCTCTCGACCGCATGCAAGATGTAGGCACGGCTAAACGAAAGAATTGACGCGGGGATGGCCTGAAAAAACGGAAGTTTAGGGTGCGAATCGCCTCTCTTTGTTGCCCGGCGTCTACAAGGTAACTTGTTTTAAAATGCGGGAACTGCAAGCATTTCTAATATTTCTTGGCAGGGTCCGAGCTAGGTCCGTTCTCCTCCGAGGAGACGCCGGGCCTGTTCCTATGCAGGTGTACGGTGTACTCTGCGGCTGGGTGTTCACTGACCGCTGCTTCGACAGCGAATTAGGCATGCTCTAGCCCTAGCAATCTGGTTCAAAATCGTTCCGAGAGGTACGCTGGTAGGCATGAAACCTACCACGCCTATGAATTGATTCCGGAAATCACCTTCTTGCTTATCACGTACTTACAAGGACTAAGATTTGCCCGTGCTTGCTAAGTCCTTCGGTTAACGTTTGTAGGCAGGGTCGAGTCCTGCCTGAGAGGCCAATTCTTCCGGGGCTGCAAATCTGCCTCATTATTCTGCGAAGCACTACGCCAAAGACTAAAGAATGCCGCTGATGAAAGTCTGGCTCCGCCAACGGGCCTTCTCGTGTCCATGAGGATGCGCTGCGACCTTCTTTGTGGCAAATGCTGAGGCACGACACCGACCCGCCGTCTAACTGTTTTCTACTATTGAGGCGGCTACGATCCGATGATATTTTCCGGGGATATCGAACTGCGGCGCCAGGGGCCAGCCTGCGCTTCGGCGACCTTCCCAGACGTACGGCTGCCGAACATTAATTTCCCGTGGGTGGCAATAACAAGAGGATGAAGCGCGACCGACATAAAAAGCACGAACGATTACACGTCGACGGGGGCGTGTGAATTTGTTGGTCAGGTTGCGTCCTATCGCATTCATCGCCGCGCTGCTGGTGATCTGGCAAGTTGCTATCGTCCGTCATCCCAGCCTTCTTCCCGGACCTCGGGGAGTAGTTGGCGGCCTCGCCGATCTGGCGCGGCACGGACTTCTGCTGAAATATATTGTCGCCTCGTTGTTTCGTGTTACCTGGGGATTCGCGCTGGCTGCGGTCATCGCAATTCCCCTCGGGCTCACGATTGGCTGGTACCGGCAGGCTGAGATGGCGTTCAATCCTATTATTGAGGTGCTTCGTCCTATTTCCCCGCTCGCGTGGATTCCCATAGCAATTCTGTGGTTTGGTGTGGGAGATCTTTCCGCGATATTTCTAATTTTTCTCGGCTGCTTTTTTCCGTTACTGCTAACGGCAATCAATGCGGTCAGAAATATTCCCGCGGTTTACGTGAATGCCGGACGCAATTTTGGCATGAGCCCGGCGATGGTCGTCTCGCGCGTGTTGTATCCGGCGGTGGTGCCGCAACTTATTATTGGTTTGCGAATCACGCTGGGAGTCGCGTGGCTGGTGGTCGTGGCTGCGGAAATGATCGCGGTCGATTCCGGGCTCGGTTTCCTTATCGTCGACGCCCGGAACGCGGGCAATCGCTACGATCTGGTCGTCGCCGGCATGGTGGTGATTGGCGTTATCGGGCTATTGCTGGATATGGCAATGCGCTCGCTCGAAAGAGTTAAGTCGTTTCGCTGGGGCTATGCGGAGGATTGAGTTCGAATGTCGTCTGTGGAAACAGTAGCCGCGCCACGAATCGTTGGCACTAAACTGCGCGTTGATCGCGTGAATATGATCTTCGCTCGCGATGGCAAGAGTGTGCCCGTGCTCAACGACATTAGTCTCGACGTGCGCGACGGAGAATTTATCTGCCTGCTGGGTCCTTCGGGCTGCGGCAAGTCCACCATGCTTAATATCATGGGGGGATTTCTTTCTCCGACTAGTGGCGCGGTAACGATTGACGGAGAAGTGGTTCGTCGCCCCGATCCGCGCCGCATCTTCGTATTTCAGGAACGGGGAGTGTTCCCCTGGCTCACGGTCGAGGGAAACATCGGCTTCGGCCTGTTCAAATTGGCCGCTGCCGAGCGCCAACAGCGTGTCGCGCACTATATAAGGATGGTTGGGTTGCAAGGATTCGAGAAAGCGTATCCACCGGAACTTTCCGGAGGCATGAAACAACGGCTCGAAGTGGCGCGCGCATTCGCCGTGAATCCCGATATGCTTTATCTCGACGAACCATTCGGCGCGCTGGACTCAATCACACGCCTTATCATGCGCGGCGAGCTGCTGCGGATCTGGGAAGCCGAACGCAAAACGGTAATTTTTGTGACGCACGATATCGACGAGGCGGTGCAACTTGCGGATCGCGTTGTGGTGATGAGCTCGCGTCCCGCGAAAATTCAGCAGATTGTCGATATCGATATTCCACATCCGCGTGACCTCAACTCGCCGCGGTATCTCCAACTGCGCACCGGAATTTTTGAGCAGATCGGCTTGGCCCATAAAATATGAATTCCCTGGCCGAAACTTCGAAGTGGGAGAGAATTTTCTGGCCAATTTTGGCGTCGGCGCTGTTTATTGCCACCTGGCACTACTGCGTCGCATGGAGCGGTACCAGGGTTTTTCCGTCGCCGCGCCAGGTGGAATTGGGAATCGGCGAACTACTGCATAAGAATGTTCTCTGGATGGACATTATCGATTCCCTGCGCCGCGTCGCCATCGCATTCGGCACCGCGACCATCGTCGGAATTCCGCTGGGACTGGCTCTAGGCTGGTATCCCGAGGCGAATCAGGTAGTGAATCCGGTCATGCAGATCTTGCGACCGATCAGCCCCATCGCGTGGATTCCGGTAGCCATTATTTTTTTCGGAGTGGGAGATCATGCGGCTATTTTTCTGATCTTCATGGGCGCATTTTTCCCCATCGTGGTCGCGTGCATTAACGGCACAGGTAATGTTCCCTCTACGTTTCGGCGCGCGGGCCGCAATTTCGGTCTCTCGCCAACGCAACTTCTCGCCCGCGTAATTTTTCCCGCTGCGTTGCCGCAAATTATCGTAGGCCTGCGGCTTGCGCTCGGAATCGCATGGCTGGTGGTCGTCGCTGCTGAAATGGTCGCCGTCGATTCGGGTCTGGGATACCTCATCATCGATTCGCGAAACTCCGGCAAGCGTTACGACCTGGTAGTCGCGGCCATGATCTTGATTGGCGTCCTGGGATTGATTTTAGATTTATGCTTCCGCAGGCTCGAGAAAATAAAGTCGGTGCGCTGGGGATTCCAATGAGTCTCAAGAAAAAAATCTTGATCTCCTCCGTCGGATGGGTGGTTTTGATCTCCGGCCTGCACGCTTACATGAACGTAAACTGGCCGGCGATTTTGAATGACTATCGTCCGTTGGCCCAGCGCAAAATTACCGTCGCCTATATTCCCGTCACATGCCAGTTGACTTGTCCGGTCACCGACTACATCTCGAAAGTTTCTGAAGGCGGCGAAATTTTTATGCCGCGTCTTTTTCAAGGCTTTCCGGAAATCAAAGAAGCGCTAATTTCGAATCGGGTTCAAGCCGCATTTATTGTTGCGCCGCTGGCCATCGCGCTGGCTGCTCAGGGCGTCCCCATCAAAGTGGTTTATCTCGGCCATCGCTACGGCAGTGCCGTCGTCGTGCGCAAAGATGGTCCGATAAAAACCTTCGCCGACTTACGCGGACGGACGGTCGCCATCCCCAGCCGCTTCTCTGACGAACGCCTGCTGTTATTTCGCGCCATGAAGGTTTGGGGATTGAAGCCGGGCGATTTAAAAATGGTGGAGATGGCGCCGCCGGACGTTTCCGGCGCGCTGGCTGCTGGAGCTATCGATGGATTTTCCATGGGCGAGCCATTTCCGTCGCAGGCGGAAATGGGCGGCTACGGACGAATTCTTTTTCAGGCGCGCGATTACTGGCCAGATTACATGTCCTGCATTCTGGTCGTCCGGCAGGATCTGATCGACAAACGCCCGGAAGTGGTTCAGGAACTGGTTGATGGTATCGCACGCTCCGGTTTGTGGCTCGACAAGGGAAAAACAAATCGCGAAGATGCCGCCGACTTTGTGGGCCGGTTCTATTACCGGCAGAAGCCTGCGCTGCTCCGATGGGCGCTCACCAAGCCAATGGATCGCGTCGTCTACAGTCCCCTCGCGCCGCGCAAGCCCGATTTCGATATGGTTCGCGATTTGATGATTGAAACCGGAGTGCTGAATAAGAAAATCCCGTTTGAAGACTATGCCGACACTCGATTTTCCGATGGCGCGATCAGCCAGACCGCATGGAAGTATGAAGCTGGCATCGCCAGCGCGAAGTGAACGCTAATTTAGAGGTGAAAATATGTTTCGTAGACAGTTCGTGCAGCTAATTACATTTGCCGGCGCCGGAAGTTTGGCGGCACTGGCAGGTGGGGAAACCGCCGAAACCCAAACGCTGACCTATCGCGTCAAAGGATTCAGTTGCGTGACCTGCGCCGTGGGACTTGACGCGATGCTGCAAAAACAAACAGGCGTCAAATGGTCGCAGTCGACTTATCCCCAGGGCGTGGTGACGATCAAGTTCGATCCTAAACGGATCACCGACGCGGAGTTGAGAACATTCATCGGAAGCATGGGTTTTGCTGTCGACGAACAGTTCTCCGGGCAAAAGCAAATTCAGAATATTGAGTGACGATATGATCCGCTTCACACGCTAGCGTCGAAATAAAAAGAGGATAGATGTTTGATAATAACTATTCGAAAATTTCAAAACACCTGACAGATTGTCTTCATTTATCGCAATCGCCTGTCGCAATTTGTTTCACGGATATCGTTCCCGCGGGACTAGCAAAGCCACGCGCGACCGTACCCGCCGGATGCCGCTTCTGGCAGGACTCAGCTCATGGCGCGTTCGTGACCGAAGCCTCGGACCACAGCATGTGCGCGATAGGCGTGCACACCCAGAACTTGGAATCATCGCCGGCGCAGCAACAAGACCTCCACGATGCGCTTCACATTTTCGGCGAACTCGGTTACGTGACTCCCGACGATCTCGCGCTAATTCCGGTGCTGAAAGTACATGCGAAATATATTGTTTATTCCCCCCTCGCCGAGACTCCGCTTTCGCCCGATGTAGTGCTGCTGCTGGTAAGCGTCGGTCAGACTTTAATCCTCTCAGAAGCCACGCAGCAGGTAGAGAATCGAAACGCGCCCGCCATGGGCCGTCCCGCCTGCGCCGTAGTGCCACAAGTCATGAACACGGGCGGCGCAGCTTTGAGCCTGGGCTGCTGCGGGGCGCGAGCATATCTCGACGTTCTGACCGATGACGTTGCAATCTTTGCGATTCCCGGAGTCAAGCTTGAAGCGTACGCGCAACGTATAACGATACTAACGAAAGCTAACACTATGCTTTTCAAGTTTCACGAAATTCGCCGCCGCGCCGTTGCCGCCGGACAGCATCCCACGATTAAGGATTCATTGGCAGCCCTGGGATGAAAGAGTCTCGTCTAAATCAACGGATCACTAGCGCAATATTGCTAACTTGCATAAGCCTGCTTGGCGGCTGTAGCCGAAGGGGCAAACTGCCGGATAAATCTTCGTCCAAATACCGCGAAGTGGTTTCTGCCTTCTACACCGGGCTTGCGGCATTGCAGGTCGGAGACGACGTTCACGCCGAAACCAAGCTATCGGAGATGACCCGTCTGGTTCCTGACGAGCCCGCCGGATGGGCAAATTGGGGCATCCTGGCGTTGCGTCAAAGAAATTACGATACCGCCGCGCAAAGACTTGAACGGGCCCGCAAGCTTGCTCCCGATAATAGTCATGTGTACGACCTGCTCGGAGTTCTCGAAAGTCAGAGTGGAAATTCTGCGCAGGCCATCGCCGATCTGCGGAAAGCGGTGGACATAAATCCGCACAATTTGCGAGCCCTGTATCAACTGGCGGAGGAAACGGAACGGCAAGGAGGCGCGAACAGCGAATCGGAATTTCAGGATCTGATGCAAAAGATTCTGCTCGCGCAACCGAATAATCTGGCTGCGTTGGTGGAGTTGAGCCGGATCGCCGCGAAGCGTGGAGATTCAGCCACTCTGAAATCTGCGGTGTCACAAATTGCTGCGGAGGACAAGGGATGGCCGCCGGAGGTGCAGCATCAATTTGTCGTAGTGCAAAGCGCCGCAGCGAGTGGGGATGCGCACGTGGCAGCCACGCAAACTACTTTTCTGCGAAATGTGCTGATGAGGGTCCCGGAATATCGGTTGAGTCTGAGCGCAATAAAAGCTCCGCCCGGCGAAGAGGCTGAACCGTTCACGCACTTTCTACGATTAGAAACGCCAATATTCAAGCCGGCAGCGCCTGACACGGCAATAACATTCGCATCGCAAACAATCCCGAATTTCGGTGACGCAAAATGGGACTGGATCGGGGCGGTTTCTCTGGGGAGTGCGGGCCCTCCAGTCGTCGCGGTTGCAAACGGTAAAGAAGTGAGGCTCTCCGCGGGTGCGAAATTGCCGTTTCCTGGCGGAGTTTCGGCCACCGCGCCGTCACCTGAAGGAATCCTCGCGCTCGATTTTAACTACGATTTCAAGACTGATCTGGCGCTGGCGGGCGCTGGAGGCGTGCGGCTTTTCCGTCAGGACAGTCCGGCTAAATTCACCGACGTGACTGCGCAAACCAAGTTGCCGAAGCCGATAATCAACGCGGCCTATACCGGAGCGTGGGCGGTGGACATAGAAGCCGACGGCGATCTCGATATTGTGCTTGGATCAGATGAGGGCGTTCCAACGGTGTTGCGAAATAATGGCGATGGCACTTTTTTGGCGATTTATCCATTCGCGGGAATTTCCGGCGTGCGGGGATTTGCGTGGGCTGATCTTGACGCAGACGGTAATCCCGATGCCTCGATTATCGATGGATCGGGGCGGCTGCATGTTTTTATGAACGAGCGGCAGGGACAGTTTAAAGAGCGCGCTCTTCCCCCTGACTTGCCGGAAGTGGAAGCAATAGCAGTGGCCGACGCAAATCATGACGGCGTACTCGATTTGCTTGCGGTAGAAACCAATGGAAGCATCGTTCGCATATCGGACAAGAACGAAGGGCAAGCATGGGAAGTAGCCGAAATTGCCAGAGTTCCGGATCCGCCACGGGATTTACGGGGCGAAGTTCGTTTGCACGCAGCCGACCTTGACAACAATGGCGCGCTCGACTTGTTTTTGTCGCGCGCGGCACAAGTTCCCCGCGGCAGCGCAAGCGCATTAGTTTGGCTCGGCGACGAGAACGGCAAATTCATTCCCCTGTCCGCCCCTGCTGGGCCTGCGCTAGTCTTCGACGCGGCGGACCTCGGCGCGAATGGCAGGCTCGACCTGATTGGTTTGTCCGCGGAAGGAGTGCCGATGCGGGGGATCAATCATGGTGCGAAGAATTATCATTGGCAAATTGTTCGTCCTCATGCCGCACAAGCTGTGGGTGATCAGCGCATCAACCCTTTCGGCGTTGGTGGGGAAGTTGAAATTCGATCGGGGCTATTGGTGCAGAAGCAACCGATCACTGGACCGCAAATCCACTTTGGACTGGGTGATCAAACGGAAGCGGATGTGGTGCGGGTGATCTGGCCGAATGGCACGGTCCGCGCCGAGTTTGATGTGAAAGCTGATCAAGAGGTCGTGACCGAACAACGGTTGAAAGCGTCTTGTCCATTTTTATTTGCCTACAACGGCAAGCAAATGGACTTTGTAAAAGATGCAGTCCCGTGGGGTTCGGCCATCGGGCTGCGCATCAACACTCTCGGCTCTGCGAATATTGCGGCGACCGGAGAATGGTACAAGATCGGGCGCGATCAACTTGTGCCGCACGATGGCTACTACGATGTGCGCGTGACCGCGGAATTGTGGGAAGTTTATTACTACGATTATCTGGCGCTCATGACGGTCGACCATCCGGCTGGCACGGAGATTTTCGTCGATGAGCGTTTCGTAATTCCACCGGCGAAGCTTGGTATTACTACCGTTTCAACTCCGCATAACATCGCGCGCGCCATCGACGACAACGGCCACGATGTTACCGATATTGTAAGTACGCTTGACGGGCGAGCCCTCGATAGTTTTGGACGCGGACAATATCAGGGCGTGACTCGCGATCATTATCTAGAAATCGATCTGGGGAACGATGCGCCGAAAAGCGGGCCTCTGTATTTAATAGCTCAGGGATCGATTCATGACACCGAATCTTCGATCAACGTAGCGATTACTCAGGGTCGCCGGTGGCAGGCTCACGGAATGAGCCTGGAAGTCCCGGATGGACGCGGAGGATGGATCACGGCGCAGGATAATCTAGGATTTCCGGCGGGCCGCAAAAAGAATGTTCTCTTTAATCTTACGAATGTCTTTCGTCCAGGTACGCCGCGCCGAGTGCGCATCCGTACCAATCTCGAAATCTACTGGGACGCCATTCATTGGGCGGTCGGCGCGCCGGATGCGCCGTTGAAGACCACCACGATGAATCCAAATTATGCGGACCTGCACTATCGCGGATATTCCGTCATCCATCGCCCTGACGCGGGAGCGCCCGAGGTTCCCGACTACAACACGATCGAAGGGACAAAACAACATTGGCGCGATCTGATCGGCTACTACACCCGCTATGGCGACGTGCGCGAACTCTTGCAGAAGATTGACGACCGCTACGTGATCGTCGATTCGGGGGACGAGATGTCGTTGCGGTTCCCGGAGCAGCCGCCTCCGCCCGCGGGTTGGTTGCGCGACTTCGTAATCGTAGGAGATGGATGGATCAAAGACGGCGACTACAATTCGACGTTTTCGAAGACGGTGTTGCCATTGCCCTATCACGCGAAAAACGAATACACGACGCGTCCTGGGGCGCTCGAGGATGAATGGGTTTACCAGCATCATCCCGAGGACTGGCAGAATTATCACACGCGGTATGTCACGCCTGAGGTTTTCAAGAATGCGTTGAGAGGCTCGCCATCTCAATGACCGGCAGCCGTATTGCGAAAATCATTGTTACGTTATTTTTCCTGGGATTGCTTGCGACTCCGCTGGTGCTCAAGCGGATGGCAGGGGCGCATGATTCCCGCAAGGTCGACGCGCAAACTGCGTTGGCTCGCCACGGTTTTTATTTGCAGGAAGTCTCGCATGCGGCGGGCGTCAACTTCGTCCACCATGCTCCCGTCCTCGACCACAAACTGGATGCCATCATGCCGGAAGTCGCTTCGATGGGGGCATCCGTTTCCATCGTCGATTTCGATCGCGATGGATGGCCCGATATCTACGTGACCAACAGCGCCATCGGCAGCAAGAATGCTTTGTATCGCAATATGCATGACGGCACCTTCAAAGACGTAGCTGAAGAGATGGGCATCGCCGATGTGAATCAACCGGGCACGGGTGTATCGACCGGTGCGGTTTGGGGTGATTATGACAATGATGGATACGACGATTTATTTCTAATTAAATGGGGGCGACCAGAATTATTCCACAACGATCACGGACACGGCTTCACGCGCGTAACCGATCAAGCCGGGCTACCGCCATGGATCAATGCCAACACGGCGATCTGGTTCGATTACGATGGGGACGGACTGCTCGATTTATTTGTCGGCGGATATTACGACGAAACAATCGACCTCTGGAATATTTCCACGACGCGAATCATGCCCGACAGTTTTGAATACGCCAAGAATGGCGGACGGAAATATTTGTTTCACAATCTTGGCAATGGCAAGTTCGAGGAAGTCAGCGCGAAAGTTGGCATTAACAGCCGACGATGGGCTCTGGCAGCGGCGGCGGCGGACCTGCGCGGCACCGGACATCCCGATTTATTTGTCGCGAACGATTACGGAGTTTCGGAGTTGTACTTCAATGATGGCAAGCGATTCCATGAAGTGGGCCAGAAGACTGGAGTTGGATTCGCTCCCAAGAGCGGCATGAACGCGGCATTCGGAGACATTTTGAATCAGGGAAAGTATGCAGTTTATGTTTCGAATATTTCCGAGGATGGAATTCTGATTCAAGGAAACAATTTATGGGTGCCCAAGCAAGGAACGAATGGCGAAGCTCTGCAATATGAAAATTTGGCGCGCGATTTTGGCGTCGAGCTGGGCGGTTGGAGTTTCGGCGCGCAATTTGGCGACTTAAATAACGATGGCACACTCGATCTTTATCTGACGAATGGTTACATTTCGCTCGATCACAATCGCAGCTATTGGTATGACTTCTCTAAAGTCGCCGGCGGAAATAGCACCATCATCGGAGACGCGAAAAATTGGCCGGCGTTCGAAGGGCGCAGCTTATCGGGATACCAATCGAAAAAAGTCTGGCTGAACGATGGCGCGGGAAAGTTCATCGACGTCGCCCAAAGCGTCGGAGTCAATGACACCTATGATGGACGAGCCGTCGCCCTGGTAGACCTCTGGAATCGCGGCGTGCTCGACGTTGTGGTGGCCAATCAGAATGGTCCTCTGCTGATTTACAAAAACACCGTCGCGCCAGAAAATCAGTGGATCGAGTTTGAACTCGAAGGAACGGCCAGCAACCGCAGCGCGATCGGCGCTCAGGTCCGATTATTCTGGAATGGACAGCAGCAAGTGCAGGAGGTTTCGGGAGGGAGCGGGTTTGCCGCGCAAAATGACCGTCGCCTGCATTTCGGATTAGGAAAGAATCCGCATATTGAGAAAGCAGAAATTCGCTGGCCCTCCGGAAAAACTCAAGTGATCGATAATCCTGCGCCGCAACAGTTGCACAAGATCAAGGAGCCGGCGTGAGCACCCCCTCTTCGCAAACCCCGGCCCCTGCTCGGAGCAAACCCTTTTTCCATCTCGACAACCGTTACATCGGGCCCGCTTTCATTACCTGCATTTTGCTGGTTGGACATTTGTCTTTCGGCATTCTCGAAAGCTATCAAAAAACTTTGTTGGCAATCGTTGTGGCTATTGCGGTGGAGTTGGCGCTGGGACGGATCTTCGTTCACAAATGGCTGCATCCGGCGAGCGCCTACATCACGGGAATCAGCGTTGGCATTCTCGTCCGCTCGCCCGCGTTCTGGCCCTATGCCTTATGTAGCGCAATTTCGATTACCTCGAAATATGTATTGCGAATCAAAGGCCGTCACCTTTGGAATCCCTCGAATTTCGGGATTTCCGTGCTGCTATTTCTCGCTCCTGAAACTGTCGCGAGCCTAAGCATTCAGTGGGGAAATTATCTCTGGCCCATGCTGGTGATATGGGTTTTGGGCTCGGTCATTATCTGGCGCCTTCGCAGATTTCATATCACTGCAATCTACGTGGCCTCATTTGTATTATTCGCTTTTCTGCGGAGTTGGATGATCGGGACCCCGTGGCGATCCGAGATCGCACCAATCACCGGGCCCATGTACCAGCTGTTTATTTTCTTTATGATCACCGACCCTAAAACCACTGTGCGATCCCGGAAATGGCAATGCATAGTGGTTTTCCTGATCGCTTTAGTAGAAATGATTATGCGGCTGCATCAAATTGTCTACGCACCGTTCTACGCGCTTTTTATCGTGGGACCGATCGCGATGTTGATAGAAATATTGCTGGATTCGCGCCGCAAGTCTTCCCCGCATCAAGCCGGGATGCCGCACATCACCGCCGCAAAGGGGACGACGTAAATGCTGCATATCCCGCTTTTATCCCTGCTGTTCATAATAGTTCTGGCGCTGTTTTCGTCTGCGGTTTCAGCGCAAACGACACGTTCTTCATATCCGGTTCAATTCACCGACGTCACGGCGCAAGCTGGCATCCATTTCAAACATAACAGCGGGGCGTTCGGGAAAAAGTATCTCCCTGAAACCATGGGCAGCGGTGTCTGCGTTCTCGACTACGACAATGATGGATGGCAGGACATTCTTTTCGTCAATTCCATGGATTGGCCCGGACACAAATCCGGCAAGTCTTTCCCCGCTCTATACCACAATAATAAGGACGGAACCTTTACCGACGTCACGCAACAAGCTGGACTCGCGATCGAACTGTACGGCATGGGATGCGCCGTGGGCGACTATGACAACGACGGGTATGCAGACATCTACATCACAGCGGTCGGGTCGAACCATCTCTTTCACAATTTGGGTAACGGCAAGTTTGCGGATGTCACTGCAAAAGCGGGTGTTGCCAGCCCGGGATTTTCTACCGGTGCAGTGTGGTTCGATTATGACAATGACGGCAAGCTCGATTTATTTGTCGCACACTACATCGACTGGAGCACTGCGACCGACCAGTATTGCTCGCTCGACGGAAAAAATAAATCTTATTGCACGCCGCAGCACTATAAAGGAGAGAGTTGCGCACTCTTCCGCAACAAAGGCGATGGAACCTTCGAGAATGTAACCAGGCGCGCCGGCCTTTACGATCCGAAAAGCAAATCGCTAGGCATCGCCTTGTTGGACTACGACAACGATGGCTGGATGGATCTTTTCGTTTCCAACGACACCGAACCGAACAAGCTCTACCACAACAATCACAATGGCACTTTTACAGACTTGGCGGTCGCAGCAGGCGTGGCTTATAGCGATGCTGGAACCGTGCGCGCGGGAATGGGCACCGACGCGGCTGATTACGATGGCTCGGGCAAACAAAGCCTCGTGATCGGAAATTTTACCAACGAAGGCATGGCGCTTTATCGCAACGAAGGTTCGGGATTATTTTCAGATCAAGCCAATGCAGCGGGAATCGCGCGCATTACTACTCCGTCACTTACTTTCGGAACTTTTTTCTTCGATTACGACCTTGACGGCCTGCCCGACATTCTCGCCGTCAACGGCCATGTATCTGACGACATCAGTGTAGTGCAGCCTAACGTCAGATACGCGCAACCGCCGCAGGTATTTCGCAATCTCGGAGAAAATAAGTTTGCTGACATGAGTTCTGCGCTGGGAGCCGCGCTGCAAATGCCCGTGGTGGGAAGAGGCGCGGCATACGGAGATTTCGATAATGATGGCGATCTGGACCTGGTAATTACCAGTAACAATGGTCCGGCGCGTTTACTGCGAAATGACGGGGGAAATCAGAATGACAAGGTGCGGGTGAAGACCATAGGAACGAAGTCGAACCGCGATGGCATTGGAGCCAAAGTCATTCTCACGACCAGTTCCGGCGTACATCTTTTCAGCATGGTCAAGACCGGTTCCAGTTATTTATCACAAAGCGAATTACCCTTAACATTCGGGTTAGGAAAGCCGCAACCCGGTAACACGGTTAATCTGGAAATTATTTGGCCCAGCGGCCAGAAAGATTCCATCCCGAATATCAAGCCGAATCAGTTCATCACCGTGCGTGAAGATAAGGGTATTATTTCGGCGCGGGCCCTCCCATTTACGAAGGGTGCGTTGCCTGCTCATTGAAGTAACCGCGGCTGATCCGATCTCGGATTTCCCCGCCGCGAGTTGCTCCGGACCAGACAGCAGCTTGGGCTTCTCGGGCTTCTACTTCGGCTTAATGACCGAGAGGTCCACGGTTTCTTGCCAGTAATTACAGTGTCCTACCGATTCACTGTCCCACTTATATCGTATTACGATATGTTTGCATCGTTGCCCCGGCGTAAGCGCAGGTTGCGAGCAGGTGGGAAAATACTTTTTTCTGAAAGGCACAAGGAATCGCCAGGAAAAAGAGCGAAGCGCATCGCAAAATACGAGGATGAACGAAAACGCAACCACGTGCTGATGGAGCAAATGGTAAAAGCATTCGATTTCACCGTCATGGGCGAAACGCGAATGAATGGACATGACGTATACGTTCTCAAGGCGACGCCTCGTCCGGGATATCACCGCCCAATATGGAGGCGCAAGCTCTAACGGGAATGCAAGGGAAGCTGTGGATCGACAAAGATTCTTTTCAGTGGGTGAAGGTGGAAGCGCAAGTGATGCATCCCGTATCCATCGAAGGCTTCCTCGCTAAGGTCGAACCTGGCACCCATTTTGAGCTCGAAAAAGAACCGGTTGCCACAGATATGGCTGCCAAAGCATTTTGCGATGCGATCGCGCGCCAAAATTTTGTTCGTGATCCGTCATCAAGGGCAGGAGGACGATAGTTTCTTTAGTTACAGCAAAATTACGCAAACTCCGGCTTCTGCGCGGTAACTGAATTTAAATTCGAGTCGATCTGTGGTCTCATGATTCGCGCTGGTCAGCTCAATCGGGTTAAGCGTGCTCTGGCATGTGACCTGCACAAAGACACAACCCGAAGAAGTGACAATCACATCAGATATATTCAGATGGGAAGATTGCGTATAGTGTTTTATCCTTAATTTTGAATCAAGGAGAAATCAAAATGGCTTCGCCCAAATTCCCCGCAACCGAAATTGATATTTCGCGCGACCGCCTCGCGGAGCTTTTGAACGAAGATCTGTCCCGCGAATATCAAGCCATCATCGCCTACGTTGTGTATTCCCAGGTTCTGAGCGGGGCGCAATACATGGATATCGCCGCGCAGCTTGAAATTCATGCCAAGCAGGAACTCGACCACGCCCTGATCCTTTCCCGGCAGATCGACTATCTTGGCAAAATGCCGGTAGTCACGCCCAAGCCGGTACGCACCTCGAAAAATGCGAAAGAAATGCTGCGCTTCGACCTCGACAATGAAAACGAGACCATTCGCAATTACCGCGATCGCGTGCGGCAGTGTGAAGCGTTGGGAGAATATTCGATCGCGGAACAGATTCGCCAGATCCTGGTGCAGGAACAGGATCATCAAATCGACCTGGCTACGGCCCTCGGCGAGGACGTCCCTGACCTCAGTACCCATCCGAAGACAAAACGTTAGAGCTTCCGGTAATTTTTCGGAGAGCGGTAGAGAGACACCTCATGGGGACCGGGCCTCAGGTTTGAACGTTCCAAACGCCCGCTATTCTGGCCAGAACCACTCTCATGACATCCTTTGCAGTTCGAGTTGCGCCCGCAAGCCCATTCCTGCGCGATTTCCGGGAATCGTCAATAATGTCAGTCCCAAAGTAGATTAACTTCAGTCGATCTAATGTTTTTTCACTAAGCCATAGGCCCCTGAGCTGTAAATAGTCCGTAAGTCATTGAATACCCTAGGACATATTCAGGTTGACAACGGTTATTCATTAAGCGTACTGTCCTACCACTTTTGAAATTACCCGGAGTTTTTTCCTTACGTAGACAATCGGTTGCCTTAGGACGTTAAGGTTAACGGTAGGAAAGCAGAATAGCCCGGAGGCTAAATGAAATCTTCTTCGTCGAAAGTCCGCAACGCTTATGTGTCCCATTATCGTAAAGCCATTTACATCGTGAGCCTTTGCGCTCTCCTTACTGGTTTCTCTTCCCTGGCTTTTGGCCAGGTCGAAGCCACTATTGTCGGAACCGTAACCGATCCGTCGGGATCGGTAATTCCAAACGTGGCCATCACCGTCACCGAAGCACAAACGGGTGAGGTCCGAAGTACACAGACCAACGATGCCGGACAATACACGCTGCCTGATCTTCGGATCGGCACCTATTCAGTAAAGGCCAACGCTCCGGGATTCGGCGAATCGGAAAAAACCGGGGTGGTCATCAACGTAGGCGACCGCGCTCGCATTGACTTTGACATGAAGCTGGGTACGACTCAGCAAAGCGTCACCGTAGAAGCCGAGGGCGTGAAGGTGCAAACCGATTCCGGTGAAGTCAGCGATGTGATCACCGGCCAGCAGATCACGCAGCTTGCCACCAACGGGCGCAGCGTTTATACCCTGTTTGCGCTCACTCCCGGAGCGGCCAGCATCCAGGGCGATTTCATAACTCCAACCCCGGTCAGCGGCGACAGCAACGTCAGCATCAATGGCCAGCGGGCGGGACACAATCTTCAACTTCTGGACGGCGGCGAGAACCTTGATCGCGGCGGCAGCAGCGGCAGCGTTATGCCCTCCCTCGACGCCATTGCCGAGTTCCGCAACCTGACCTCCAATTACAGCGCGGAATATGGACTGTCGTCGGCGGCGACCATCACCGAAGTCATTAAGTCCGGTACCAAGCAATTTCACGCAACGCTGTGGGAATTTGACCGCAACAATGCCCTGGATGCCCGCAACTATTTCAACCCCGCACCGCAGAAGGTTGCCGAGTTAAGATTCAACACCTATGGCTTCAACCTCAGCGGCCCGGTGGAAATCAAACACAAAGACAACCCCAAGACGTTCTTCTTTTACAATATGGAATGGCGCAGCCTGGTTCAGGGCGGCTTGCTAAATCAGACGGTCCCCTTAGCCAGCACCTACGGCGGCAACTTTGCCGGTACAGGATTGACCGTTGCTAACCTGCATGCTCCTTACTCCTGCGAGCTTTCAACCGCTCAACAGGCCAGGTTCGCCTCGGCGGGACAACCGCTGAGCGGCTGTTCTGTTAATAGCAGCGGCGTCCTTGCGCCCAATTCAGCATTGCAGGTCGGCTTCAACGGCGGCGCTATCAGCCCGTCGCTTCTGGACCCAAATGCCCAGGCACTTTTAGCGGCAGGTATTTTCCCCGCTCCCACTAGCGGAGCGCAATTCCAGGGCGGCAACAATTCTCCGACGACCGTTCGGGAAGAAATTGCCCGTATCGATCACCAGTTCACCGACAAGCTGTCGGTCTTCGGACACTGGGTTTCTGAGCAAACGTCGCAGACTTACGGCACCACGCAGTGGAGCAACGATAACGTGCCAACCGTGAGCGATGTGTTTGGAAATCCTTCCTACAGCGCCGTCGTTCACGCTACTTATGTCATCAGCCCCACCCTGCTCAACGAAGTAGCATTCAATTACAACGGTAACCGTATCCATATCCTTCCTCAAGGCTTGGTAAGCGCACCCGCCGGTTTTGGCTTTAACCGGCTATTTACCGGTCCAAACGCCGACAATCGAATTCCGGAAATCGACCTGAATGGAAGTACCGGAGTCGATTACAGCTCAAACTGGACGCCGTGGAACAACAAAGCTGACGATTACCAGATTCGGGACGACATCTCCTGGACCAGGGGGGCGCACCAGTTTCGGATGGGCGGGAGCTGGGCAATTTACAAAAAGCAGCAGGATGCGTTCGCCGATACCGAAGGACAATTCAAGTTCAACGGCTCATTTACCGGTGATGACTTCGCGGATTTCCTGCTGGGATATGCCCAATCCTATGACGAAGACGCAGTCAAGATCACCGGCCAATGGAATAACGAGTCTTACGCCGCTTACTTCCAGGACAACTGGCGTGCCACCCATCGTTTGACTTTGAACCTGGGGCTGCGCTGGGATGGAGTGCCACACACCTACGAAGCAAACCATCAGTCTTCGAACTTCTATCCCAACCTTTACAATCCTGCCGATGCGGCTGTCTTTAATGCAAACGGCAGCATCAATACTACCTTGACTCCCGCCAGTGCCTTCGGCACCAGCCCCAACCCGATCCTGTCTGGAATTTCCTTCTACACCAACGGCATTGGAATTGGCGGTGTGAATGGCATTCCCAACGGCCTAGTCAACAACCATTGGGCCGATTTCGGACCTCGTATCGGATTTGCTTATGACCTCACCGGTCAGGGCAAGACGGTTTTCCGCGGCGGTTTCGGAATCATGTACGAACGCATCCAGGGTAATGACATGTATAACGGCGCTGTGAATCCGCCGTTCGACTTGCAACCCAACTTGAACAACGTCTCCCTTTCGAATCCTGGCATGAATGTCACCAACGGTTCTACGGTGAGCGCAACCAGCCTTCCGGTTTTGCCACTGAACGTATCCGGCATTGACGCCAACGATTACAAACAGCCCGCTGTTGACCAATTCAGCCTTGGCATTCAGCAAGCATTGGGCGCCACCTCCGTGCTGTCGATTTCTTACGTAGGCAGCCAGAGCCGCCATGAGAATGACTACGAAGAAATCAACCTGCCTCCTCTGGCCGATTTGCCGGGTTTGGTCGCAGGAAACGGCACCCTCAATGGCCTGGGTATAAACCAGTACATGAGCTACCCTGGTTTCGCAGGCCTTAGACTGGCTCGCAATGAGGCTGACGGCCACTACAACTCGCTACAAGCCGACCTCCACGCGAATCTGCGCCACGATCTGACGCTGGAATTCGGATACACCTATTCACAAGCGATCGACGCCACAACCAGCAACGGCAGCGGCGGCGACCTCAATAACACGACCAACCCATACGCAGGATGGAGATACGACCTGGGACCCTCTCCCTACGATCGCAGAAACGTAGCCTTCGTCAACTTCGTATACGGGTTGCCGTTCTTCAAGAATAGCGACAGCCACTTGCTGCGTTCCGCAGTGGGTGGATGGCAACTGTCCGGCATTGTGACCATGGAGTCGGGAGCACCCCTGAACATCGGGTTGAACGGAGAAAACGCATCCAGCGTGGTTCCGAACTCGAGCAATCGGCCTGACCAGATCGCTCCGATTTCGTACCCAAAGAGCGTAAACGAGTGGTTCAATCCGGCTGACTTTGCTGCTCCAGCTTGCGCAACCGGCCCAGACTGCTACGGCGACCTCGGTCACGACGTTGTCCGAGGACCCGGTCGCGATGACTGGAACTTAGCGCTGTTCAAGACGTTCGTGATCAGCGAAGCGCGTGGCACTCGCTTTGAGTTCCGGGCAGAAAGCTTCAATACCTGGAACCATACGCAGTTCAAAGGCGATTACAACAATGGTGGAATAAGCACTAACTTTGGATCCAGCAACTTCGGCGCCGTAACTGGGGCTTTCGATCCGCGCGAATTCCAACTGGGAGCGAAACTCTACTTCTAAACGTTCGCAAGGCTTACCCTACCCGCTCGGGCCTGTTGGCCGGGCGGGTTTTTTATTCCCGGTGCAGGGGATCTTTCGTCTTTCGCTTACATAAGGAAATGTTGCCCGGCACTTCGCGAGTGGTTATTCTGTTTTTCCCTATGAAATTCCAAGAGCGCCATTACTGGAAATGGAGGACGTCGTTAGCAATTTTCGCGATGCTGTCGCCCTTGTTTGGGTTCGGGCAAAGCCCCACTCCGGCGGAAGCGGTCGCGCTGGAGCAGCAAGGGAGGATCGATGAAGCAGCCAATGCATGGCAAGTTATTACCGAGAAGAATCCACGCGATGCATCCGCCCTTGCCAGCTTGGGACTGGTCTTATCAAGGCAGCAGAAATATGAGCAAGCAGCTCTTGCCTACCAAAAAGCGATCGCTCTGAATCCGCATTTGCCTGGAGTGCAACTTGATCTTGGCCTTGCGGAATTTAAACAAGGACATTTTCAGGCGGCAATTCCTCCGCTTCAGGCGGCTCTGAAGTCGAATCCGAAAAACATGCAGGCGCGGACGCTGCTCGGACTCAGTTACTACGGCGCACAGAGCTTTCAAGAAGCTGCCATCTATATCGGCGAGGCCGAGAAGGCTGATCCCGATAATGCTGAACTTCAACAGGTGCTGGCGCAAAGCTGTCTGGCGGCAAAGAAGTATTCGTGCGCGCTGGATGAATTCCATAAAATTCTGCAACGCGACCCGGATTCATCCGCCGCTCACGTCCTTGCGGGCGAGGCATTAGACGGCATGAATAGAACGCCCGAGGCGATCGTGGAATTTGAAGCGGCAATCAAGGCGTCTCCGCGGGAACCCGATCTGCATTTTGGACTCGGCTACCTGCATTGGAAATTACATCAATACGACGATGCGAAAAACGACTTCGACGCCGAGTTGTCGGTCGATCCCAATAACGCCCAGGCTTTCGCTTATCTGGGCGACATCGAAATGAAACAAAATAATTTCGACCAAGCCCTCGTTGCGCTCAAGAAAGCGGTTCAATTGAGAAACGATCTGCGCGTCGCTTATATGGACATGGGAACCATCTATTCCGACCAAAAGAATTATCCTGAGGCAGTCGAGGCGCTGACGAAAGCCGAGGAACTGGAACCGTCGCAACCCGACGCACATTTTCGGCTGGGACGCGTCTATCAGGCGATGGGGAATGCCCCGGCGGCGCAGGCAGAATACGCCAAAGTCCGCAAACTGCACCAGAGCGCGGACGAGGAAGTCAGATCGAAAATGCCCGGCGCTGTGCCTCGTTTACAGCCCTGACCCTTTCTGAATTTGCCCGCAACGCGGGTCGAGTGTGTACAATTCTCAGCGCGCACATCCTCAATCAGAAACAATGGCCATAAATTCCAACTTGATTAAAAGCACGGTGGTCGCCGCGCTGGGCGGTTTGCTGTTTGGATTTGACACCGCCGTCATTTCCGGCACCACGTCTGCATTACGAGCGACTTATCATTTGTCCCCAGCCTACATGGGAATAACGGTTGCCTCAGCGCTGTGGGGCACAGTTGTGGGGGCAATGTTTGCGAGCGTCCCGGGAGATCGTTTTGGCCGGCGCGATAGCTTGAAAATCATGGCGGTACTTTATCTTGTATCCGCCGTGGGGTGCGCCTTCGCCTGGAGCTGGCCGGCTCTCGTTTTATTTCGCTTCGTCGGTGGCCTCGGCATCGGAGGGTCTTCGGTGCTTGGTCCGACATACATTGCGGAGATTGCGCCGGCAAAGCAAAGAGGCCGGCTGGTCGGCTTCTTCCAATTTAATGTTGTGTTTGGCGTGTTGCTGGCTTACTTCTCCAATTACTTACTGGGGCTGGCTCATCTGGGCAGCGATGAATGGCGGTGGAAACTCGGAGTAGCCGCATTCCCCGCGGTATTGTTTTTCCTGCTGCTATTCTCAATTCCGCGAAGTCCTCGCTGGCTGGTGCAAAAAGGCAACATAACCGAAGCCAGAGAGGTATTGACTTCGACGGAAAACGACAAGATCGAGCAGGAGTTGCAAGAGATCGTTGCTTCCATCAATAACCGAACGTCTGTGAATGAGCCGCTCTTCTCGCGGAAGCACGGACTGCCTATTTTTCTCGCCGTCTCCATTGGGATTTTCAATCAATTATCCGGGATCAATGCCATCCTCTATTACTTGAATGACATTTTTGCTCAAGCCGGATTCAGCAAAGCGTCCGGCGACATTCAGGCGGTTGCGATTGGCGCCACAAATCTGATTTTCACGATGCTCGCAATGTCAGTGATCGACCGTCTCGGCCGCAGGACGCTGCTATTAGTCGGTTCCGTGGGCACGGCCGGATGTCTCGCCGGCGTGGCCGCAATTTTCTTTACAAACCGGCACGAAGGCATATTGGTATGGCTGCTGGTCGCATATATAGCGTTCTTCTCATTTTCCCAAGGCGCGGTAATCTGGGTCTATATCAGCGAGGTTTTCCCTAATAGCGTGCGCGCAAAAGGCCAAAGTTTGGGCAGTTTTTCGCATTGGTTCATGAACGCGCTGATCTCCGGCATTTTCCCCTTGATGGCGGCGTTTTCGGGCGGTTATCCGTTTGTGTTTTTCGCGGCCATGATGGTGATCCAGTTCTTCGTTGTTGCGTACTTTTATCCAGAAACCAAGGGCTTTTCTCTCGAGCAAGTGCAGAAGAAACTGGAAACCGCGTGATGCCGGCCGGCCATGGTGGCTCGGATATCCAGGCTGTCAGAGTCGGAAGATGACGCCAGTTGCGGCATTCATACAAAATAATTCAGCCGTCTAGGGCCGGTTGCTCTTACAATCTTGACTGGGGATTTTTAATAACCATCGTTTGGAGCACTATCCTTCCCGAAGAGTGTATGTGCAGAATCTTGTCCAATGAATCTCGAAAACTCTCGATGTTCACGTGCTTGCTTATCGCAGCTTTATGCGCATCGGGAAATAATATTTACGGGCAAAATGCCGCTCCAGCGCCGGCGCCCTCGCCGACCATTTTCACGAATGCCGACGAAGTTTCCCTCGATCTCACCGTTCGCGATAAAAAGAACAAACCTGTGCTTGATCTCAAGCCCGGCGACATTGCCGTCAGCGATAGTGGGACTCCGGTAAAGATTTCCGATTTTCGCCTGGTGACCGGGAACTCGGCCGGCGAGCATCTGGTCACTCTTGTCTTCGACCGGCTCGAACCCTCTGCCGCTAAAAATGCTCGCGATATCGCCGGCAAGATTCTCAAAATGTCTGCCGCCAGCAACCTTTCATACTCGGTGCTGAAGATTCAAGGACGGCTCCAGTTATTCCACGCATTCACCTCCGATCGCAACGAGGTCACGAGGGCCATCGGCATTGCTTGCGATAACACGAAGAATGCACCTGTAAATGATTCCGCTCTGGCTGAGAAAAACCTCATCTCTGTGGCGCAAACCGGTGCCGATTCTGCCGGGGCCGTGGCCAGCACGCAGCAACGGTCAGAGGCCCAGATGATGCTGTCTTCTCTGGAAGAGTCCCAGCGGATCATTCAGGATCAGCACGCCACTAATTCTCTGGGCGGTCTCCTGGCATTGGCTAGAACTCAACGGCGGATTAGCGGACGAAAAATCGTCATCTATTTTTCCGAGGGTTTGCAAATCGATTCCAACTCGTGGGACATGGTGCGCTCGATCGTCGGAGCGGCGAATCAGTCGGGTGTGATCATTTACGCCGTGGACACCAGCGCGTTGGACAACCGCGACGGCCAGGGATTGATGGCTACGGTCGCCATGGGAAACGTAATGAGCAAAAACGCCCTTAATCCCGCACCCACCGGGCCAAATGCACCCAATGGAGCTTACGGACCAGGTGAAGTCACGCAAGCCAGCGACCAATTTA
>Ga0182015_10000169_pt1 | contig 92879 bp, 91 predicted proteins | sample 712P3MmetaG_FD_120478 | JGI IMG/M metagenome (GOLD analysis project Ga0182015, IMG submission 120478) | Permafrost microbial communities from Stordalen Mire, Sweden - 712P3M metaG | ecosystem: Environmental > Terrestrial > Soil > Wetlands > Permafrost | place: Sweden: Stordalen | collected...
CGTATCGGAATTGGCGTTGGCGACAGCGTTCTGCAGATCGGAGAGGGTTAGGCCCTTGGCGGCCAGCGCTTCCGGATTGGCCTGGACGCGGACGGCGAATTTCTGCGCGCCATAAACGTTGACCAGCGCCACGCCGGGCAGCGTCGAGAGACGCTCGCCCATCATGGTCTCGCCGTATTCGTCGAGCACCGAGAGCGGCAGGGTATCGGAGCCCAGCACCAGGAAAATCACCGGCTGGTCGGCCGGATTGACCTTCTGGAACGAGGGCGGCGTCGTCATCTCGACCGGCAACTGCTTCGCCGCCGTGGTCATGGCCGATTGCACGTCCAAGGCCGCGCCGTCGATGTTGCGGTCCAAATCGAACTGCATGGTGATCGAGGTAACGCCCTGGCCCGAGGTCGAAACCATCGAGCTCAGGCCCGAGATGGTGGAGAACTGCTTCTCCAGCGGCGTCGCCACCGAAGCGGCCATGGTCTCCGGGCTGGCGCCTGGGAGCTGGGCCGAGACGACTATGGTCGGGAAGTCGACGCGCGGAATTGCCGCCACCGGCAGCAGCCGGTAGCTGAACATCCCGAAAATGACGAAGGCCATCATCAGCAGCGTCGTCATCACCGGACGACGGATGCAGGTCTCCGGCAGGTTCATGAGGCCGAATCCGGCTTCGGCTTGTTTGCGTCGCGCACGTCGACCCGGCTGCCGCCGGTCAGCCGGAGCTGACCGTCGGTGGCAACCCGCTCACCCTCGGAAAGGCCGTCCGAAATGACGCTCTGCCCGTCGATGGTGCGCGCCACCTTGACGGGGCGCATCTCGGCGGTGTTGTCGTTCTTGATGACATAGACATAAGTATTCGATTGGCCGATCAGCACCGCGGCCTGCGGGATGGTAAGCGCATTCGGGTCGACGCGCTCGGTCACCGCCACATTGACGAACTGGCCGGGCCAGAGCCGCTGCTCGTCATTGGCGAAGACCGCCTTCACCGCGATGGTGCCTGAATTGATGTCGACGGCATTGTCGAAGAACGCGATCTTGCCGACGACCGGCGGACCCCGATCGCCGTTGATCGTCGCGTTTACCGGGACGTCGCCCTTGCTCATCGCGTCGCGGATGCCGGGCAGCTCGGCCTGCGGCAGAGTGAAGCCGACATAGATGGGTGCGACCTGGTTGATGGTGACCAGCGGCGCGTCGTTCGCCTTGATGCTGTTGCCGGCCTTGATGGTGATGGTGCCGACGCGGCCGTCGATCGGCGCCACGATGGTGTAGTAGCTCAGTTGTGCCGCGAAATTATCGACCGATGCGGCGAGCATCTTTTCGTTCGAGACCGCGGTGTCGTAAGTCTGGCGCGAGATGAATTCCTTGCCGACCAGCGGCTGATAGCGCGCGACGTCGGCCCGCGCATTGCCGAGCTGCGCGCGATTCTGGTCGACGAGCGCCTTCGCGGCGCGATCGTCGAGCTTGAACATGATGTCGCCGGTCTTGACGAATTGACCATCGGTGATGAGGACGTCGGTGATGACACCGTCGATGCGTGACTTGACCGAGACGTTGGCGATGGTCTGCACCGTGCCGATAGTCTCGAGCCGCACCGGTATCGGCTGTCGCGCGACCGCGACGACGGTGACCGGCACCGCCGGACGCGCAAGCACCGGCGCCACGCGCGCGGGCGCGAAAATCTCATAGGCGATCGCCGCCGCGACGAGAATGGTGACACCCCAGATCGCCAAGCGCGCGCGCTTGCGATGCTCCGGCTTGGCGGGGAGCGCGAGCAGACCGGCGCCAAAGCGCCTCTGGCGCCAATGATTGAGCATGATGGCCGATAATATAAAGGTTGCCCCGGTTTTATGCCACAAAACGTCTGTTAACTTCTTAATCCCCGGCCCTCGCTGCTGCATTGCAGCGCAGCAAGCCGCTTCGCGGCTCGAATTTTGCCGGTGTCCGCCCTGCTTTGCTAAACTCCCTGTTACAACGCGACGGCGGATCGACTTCGGGAACTCGGGCAGATGGCGGAGGGCGCGACGGGGTTCGGCAATGTGGCGCGCGCCCTCAGCATCCCCAACTACCGCATCTACACCATCGGCAATCTGATCTCGCTCTCGGGCACCTGGATCCAGCGCGTCGCGGTGGGCTGGCTCGCCTGGCAGCTGACGCATTCGGGCGCCTGGCTCGGCCTCTGCGCCGCCGCCGATCTCATTCCGGTGGTGGTGGTCAGTCCCTTCGCCGGCGCCTTAGCCGACCGCACCGACCGGCTGCGGCTGATCTGGCTGACGCAGATCGTGGCGATGAGCCAGGCCGTGCTACTCGCGGTGCTGACCTATACCGGCCTTATCACCGTCGAGCTGCTTTTCGCGATGACGCTTTTTCTCGGCGTCGCCAATGCGATGAATCAGCCGGCGCGATTGGCGCTGATTCCGAGCCTGGTCGATGCGTCGACGCTCGGCTCGGCGGTGGCACTCAACTCGCTGGTGTTCAACGCGGCGCGCTTCATCGGCCCCGCCACCGCCGGCATCGTCATCGCGCAGTCGAGCGTCGAGCTCGCCTTCGCCCTCAACGCCTTGAGCTACCCCGCCTTCATCTTCGCCTTGAGCCGGATCCATATTCCCGCCGACGCGAAGGCGGCGCGACCGCCGGGTGGCCACTTCCTCCGCGATTCTTTCGAGGGCTATGTCTACGCGCTGACCCATCGCGGCATCGGCGGCATCGTCGTGCTATTCTCGGTCACCTCGATCACGCTGCGCGGGTTCATCGAGCTTTTTCCGGGCTTCGCCGACAGGGTGTTCGGTCGCGGCCCGATGGGGCTGGCCGGATTGACGGCGACGGTCGGCCTCGGCGCGATGGTCGGCTGCATCTGGATGCTACGGCGAAGCGGCACGCGTGGGCTGACGCGGCTCATCGTCGCCTACACCCTCACCATGTCGCTCGCGGTGCTCGGCTTCACCTTGACCACGAGCTATGCGCTGGCGCTGGTCTGCGTCTTCGTCGCCGGCTTTGCCATGGTGGCGACCGGCATCAGCGCCCAGACGCTGATCCAGATCGCGGTCGATCCGGCGATGCGCGGCCGCGTGCTCGGATTCTACGGCATGATCTTCCGCGCCGGCCCGGCGGTGAACGCGGTGGCGATGGGAGTCCTGTCCGGGCATCTGGGGTTGCGCGTGCCGGTGGCGGCGGGAGCATGCCTCAGCCTGCTGGCCTGGGGCTGGGCGCGGCTGCATCAGACCCGCATGGCGCTGGCGCTCGAGCGCGAAAGCGAAGCGCACGCCGCCGCCGAATGAGCGCCGCTTAACCGAGCAATTCGCCGAGCGTCGTCGTCAGCAATGCCAGGTCCTGGTCGCGCGACAGGCGATGGTCGCCGTCCTTGATTAAAGTCACGCGCAGATCGGCGGAGGCGATCCGCGCGGCAAGATCGAGGCTAGTCTGATATGGCACCTCGGCATCGGTCATGCCGTGCAGCAGCCGCACCGGACCGGCGAGCGGGATCGCCTGGCGCATGATCAGATGGCTGCGGCCCTCGATGATGAGATCGCGGGTGATGAGATAGCCTTGCTCGCTATAGGCGGAGGGCAGGCGCGCGGACCCATCGCGCTCGATCGCAGCGCGCACATCCGGTGGAAAGCGTTGCCACATCAGGTCTTCGGTGGCGTCGGGTGCTGTGGCGATGCCGATCAGCGCTTTGACGCGCTGCGGCCGATCCCTCGCCACCAGCAGCATGAGCCAGCCGCCAAGGCTCGAGCCGATGAGGATTTGCGGACCGTCGGTCAATCGATCCAAGACCGCGAGCGCATCCGCCTTCCAACGCCCCACCGTCGCCGCCTTGAATTCGCCCGAGGATTGGCCGTGGCCGAAATAATCGAAACGCAGGAAAGCCTGGCCGCGCGCGCGGCAAAAGGCATCGAGCGCCTGCGCCTTGGTGCCGGTCATGTCGGACATGAAACCGCCGAGGAAGATCACGCCGGGCGCACGGCCGGGGGCGCGGTGGTAGGCGATTGTCGCGCCGTCCTCGCGTGTTAAGATGGCGGCGGGTGATTGGGAATTCTGCATCATCGTATCGAGACCGGGGGCATGACCGAGGCCGAGACTAGCACCGCGTCGGCAAACCGCCCACTCGCGGTGCTGCAAGTATTGCCGCGTCTCGATTCGGGCGGCGTCGAGCGCGGCACGGTCGAGGTCGCGGCGGCGCTCGCGGCGGCGGGTAATCTCGCGGTGGTGGCCTCGGCCGGTGGCCCCATGGTGCGCGAGATCGAGCGCGCCGGCGGCGTTCACGTCAAGCTGCCGCTCGCCTCGAAAAATCCGCTGGTGATCTTCGCCAACATCCGTCGCCTAGTCGAGGTGATCCACCGGCACAATATCGACATCGTGCATGCGCGCTCGCGCGCTCCCGCATGGTCCGCGCGCGCCGCGGCGCGGCGCACCGGCAAGCATTTCGTGACGACGTTCCACAATGCCTACGACGCCAAGGCGCGATTGAAGCGTCGCTACAATGCGGTGATGGCTACCGGCGAGCGGGTGATCGCGATTTCCGAATTCGTCGCGGCGCATGTCGTATCGGTCTATGGCGTGGCGCGCGAGCACATCCGCGTCGTCCATCGCGGTGTCGATTTGAAGCGTTTCGATCCTCAGCGCGTCACCGCCGAGCGCATCGTCAAGCTGGCGACGAGCTGGCGCCTGCCCGACGGCGTGCCGGTTGTGATGCTGCCGGGCCGCCTGTCGCGCTGGAAGGGACATCTGGTGCTGATCGAGGCGATGAAGCTGCTGGGCCGGCCGCAAATCTATTGCCTCTTTGTCGGCTCCGGCAGCCCGCGCTACCAGGCGGCGATCGCATCTGCCTGTGCCCGCACGCAGGATTCCGGCACGTTCCGCCTGCTCGGCGAATGCCGCGACATGCCGGCCGCCTATATGCTGGCCGACGTCATCGTGGCGCCCTCGACCGAGCCCGAGGGGTTCGGTCGCGTCGTCGTCGAGGCGCAGGCGATGGGCCGGCCGGTGATCGCAACGGCGCATGGCGGCGCCCTCGAGACCGTGGTCGACGGCAAGACCGGCTGGCTGGTGCCGCCGGGCGATGCGCCGGCGCTGGCGGCGGCGATCGCTCGCGCGCTCGATCTGGCGCCCGAAGAGCGCCGTGATCTTGCCGCACGCACGATCGCGCATGTGCGCGCCAATTTCACCGTGGATGCCATGGCGGCGCGGACCCTCGCAGTCTATGACGAGCTGCGCGGGGCGCCCCGCAGCCAGCCCGCTGCCAAGCGCAAAAATAATAAGAAGAAGGCGCGCGTTCCGGCGTGAGCGGACCGTCCAAGCCTACGCCTTTCCGCATCCTCGTCATCAAGCTCGGGGCGCTCGGCGACTTCGTTCAGGCGATGGGGCCGGCGGCGGCGATCCGCGCGCATCATCCCGCCGACGAGATCACGCTGCTGACGGCGCCGGCTTTCGCCGAACTCGCCAAATCCTCGCCCTATTTCGATCGCATCTGGCTCGACGACCGGCCGGGCTGGTTGCGGCCGCTGGCGCTGTGGCGGCTCGGGCGCAAGTTGCGCCGCGAGAATTTCGCGCGAATCTACGATCTGCAGACCTCGGACCGCTCCGGCCTCTATTTCCGCCTGCTGGGCCGAGATCGTCCCGAATGGTCGGGCATCGCCGCCGGATCGTCGCACCCCCACGCCAATCCGGATCGTGATGCGATGCACACCATCGACCGCCAGGCCGAGCAGCTCGCCATGGCGGGGATCGTATCGGTGCCGGCGCCCGATCTCGCCTGGGCGGCGCGCGACGTGTCGCGATTCCGTCTTCACGGCAAATTCCTGCTGCTGGTGCCGGGCGGGGCATCCCACCGGCCGGAGAAGCGCTGGCCGACCGCGCGCTATGCCGAGATCGCGCAGCTTGCGGCGCAGCGCGGCGTGACGCCGGTGATCATCGGCGGCGCCGACGAGACGGCTATCGGTGCCGAGATTCTGCGGGCTTGCCCCGCCGCGCGCGACCTGACCGAGCAGACCAGCTTCGGCGATCTGGTGGCACTCGGCCGTGACTGTCTTTACGCGCTTGGCAACGATACCGGGCCAATGCATCTCATCGTCGCCGGCGGCGCCGACGCCAGCGTGCTCTATTCCGGCGCCTCCGATCCCGATCTCACCGCACCGCGCGGGCGGCGGGTCACCGTGCTGCGCCGACCGGATCTGGCCCGGCTTTCGGTCGCGGAGGTTGTCGCGACCCTGCCCTTGGGATAAACCGCTGCCATGCCCGACGCCCCGCCCTCCCATCCGGTCGCTGTCACCCTGCCCGACGGCGCGGTCAAAAGTTTTCCCGCGACGGTGAGCGGCGCCGAGGTGGCGCGCGCCATCGGTCCCGGCCTCGCCAAGGCGGCGCTCGCCATCAAGATCGATGGTGAGCTGAAGGATCTTTCGGTGTCGATCCGGCATGACGCCAAGATCGCCATCATCACCCGCGATTCGCCCGAGGCGCTGGAGATCATCCGCCACGACGCCGCCCATGCCATGGCCGAGGCGGTGAAGGAGCTCTATCCCGAGACCCAGGTCACCTTCGGCCCGGCGACCGAGACCGGCTTCTATTACGATTTTGCGCGCGACGCGTCGTTCACCCCCGACGATCTCGCCAAGATCGAGACCCGCATGCACGAGATCGTCGATCGCGATGAGCCGATCGCGCGCGAGGAAGTGAAGCGCGACGACGCGGTGAAATTCTTTGCGGGGCAAGGCGAGACATACAAGGCGGAATGGATCGGCCAGATTCCGGTGGGCGAGGCGATCAGCCTCTACCGCCAGGGCAAGTTCGTCGATCTCTGCACCGGCCCGCATCTGTCCTCGACCGGCAAGCTTGGCCACGCCTTTAAGCTGACCAAGGTTGCCGGCGCCTATTGGCGCGGCGATGCGAAGAATGCGCAACTGCAGCGCATCTACGGCACCGCCTGGGCGCATGAAAAAGACCTGAAGCAGTACCTCTTCCAATTGGAGGAGGCCGACAAGCGCGACCATCGGCGGCTCGGCCGCGAGCTCGATCTCTTTCACCAGCAGGAAGAGGCGGTGGGCAGCGTCTTCTGGCATCCCAAAGGCTGGACGCTCTACCGCACCATCCAGAATTACTTGCGCGGCAAGCTCGAGAAATCGGGCTATGTCGAGGTGCGCACGCCGCAGCTGGTGGACCGCAAGCTCTGGGAAGAATCTGGTCACTGGGAAAAATTCCACGAGCACATGTTCACGGTCGAGGATCACGACAAGGATCATCACCGCGTGCTCGCGCTGAAGCCGATGAACTGCCCCTGCCACGTCCAGATCTTCCGCCAGAGCCTGCACAGCTATCGCGATTTGCCGCTGCGCATGGCGGAGTTCGGCTCCTGCCACCGCAACGAACCGTCGGGCGCCTTGCACGGCATCATGCGGGTGCGCGCCTTCACCCAGGACGACGCGCATATCTTCTGCACCGAGGACCAGATCACCGCCGAGAGCGTCGCCTTCTGCGATCTGCTCATCGCGGTTTATCGCGATTTCGGCTTCAGCGACGTCTCGGTGAAATTCTCCGACCGACCGGCGAAGCGCGCCGGAGCCGACGCTGTCTGGGACCGCGCCGAAGCGGCGCTTAAGACCGCGGTCGAGGCGGCGAAGCTGCCTTATGTCATGAACCCGGGCGAGGGCGCCTTCTACGGGCCGAAGCTCGAATTCGTGCTGCGCGACGCGATCGGCCGCGAATGGCAATGCGGCACGCTACAAGTCGATTTCGTCATGCCCGAGCGCCTCGATGCGCATTACATCGGCGAGGACGGCCAGCGCCACCGGCCGGTCATGCTGCACCGCGCGATCTTCGGCTCGATGGAGCGCTTCATCGCGATCCTGATCGAGCACCATGCCGGCCGCTTTCCGCTCTGGCTGGCGCCGCTCCAGGCCAAGGTGCTGACGATTACCTCGGATGCGGACGATTACGCCCGCGAGGTGCTGGCGGCGCTGACCGCGGCGGGGCTGCGCGCCGAGGCCGACCTCGCCAATGAGAAGATCAATTACAAGGTGCGCGAGCACAGCTTGAAGAAAATCCCTCTGCTGCTGGTGGTGGGGAAGCGCGAGGCCGAGACCCGGAGTGTCGCGCTGCGGCGGCTCGGTGGAAAAGATCAGGAAAACCTTGCGCTCGGCGACGCCATCGCTAGATTGACGGCCGAGGCCCAGCCGCCTGCGCGCTGACGCCTCGGATTTTCATCAATTCTGAAGGAGGTACCGAATCCCACCGAGACCACCCCCCGCCGCCGCTGCAAGCCGCGACGGTCCGCGCGTCAACGACGAAATCGCCTCGGCGCGCGTGCGCCTGGTGGATGAGCGCGGCAATATGGTCGGGGTCGTCACCCGCCACGAGGCGCTCGCCCGCGCCGTCGAAGCCGGCCTCGATCTGGTCGAGGTCGCCCCCCAAGCCGATCCCCCCGTCTGCAAGGTCCTCGATTTCGGCAAGTACAAATACGAGGAGCAGAAGCGCCTCAGCGCTGCCCGCAAGAAGCAGAAGATCATCGAGGTCAAGGAGATCAAGCTGCGTCCCGGCATCGACGATCATGATTACGACGTCAAGATGCGCGCCATGCTCAAATTCATCGGCGACGGCGACAAGGTGAAGGTCGTCATGCGCTTCCGCGGCCGCGAGATGGCGCATCAGGAGCTCGGCATGAACGTGCTGATGCGGGTCAAGGACGGGCTCGATGCCATCGCCAAGATCGAGCAGACGCCGCGCATGGAAGGCCGCCAGATGACCATGGTGATGTCGCCGAAGTAGGTGACGGGCGGATAAAAGCGATTTCATCCGCATTCATCCTCCGCTCCGGAACCTTCGGCCACCGCCTCAGTTCGGAATAGAGGCTTCGTGTGTCGAAATGGGACCTGAATGGAGGTCATGATGAAAGCAGTTTTTGCCGCCTGGCTCGCGGCCGGGCTCCTCGTCTCAGGCGCGGCCTTCGCCCAGAGCGGCGCGCAGCCTGTCGATCAATCCGCGGCCGTGCCGCCCAGTGACGCGACGGCCCAGCGCCGTGCCGACCTTGATACGGCGCAGGCGCAGCGCGCCACCCATGCGCTCAATATCCTCGAGGCGCAGGGCATGGGCAGCTTCACCAGCTTCCAGCCGCAGGGGAGCAATTTCCTGGTCACGGTGCAGCAGGGCGGCCAGAGCTACGTGTTCCTGGTCAACCCGGATACCGGCACGGCGCAGCGCCAGAACTGAGCTTATCTTTGCATAGCCCTGACTGGGTTACGCGGGTCGGGCCGGCCGGCTTGCCAATTCCGGCCTTGGCCGTTATAAACCGCGCCTCAACCGGGCGGCGGGCTCACAAGGGCATGCCTCGATCGCCCCACCCAAATATCCGTTTTGAAAGGCCAGGAAATGCCCAAGATGAAGACGAAATCGGGCGCCAAGAAGCGCTTCGGTCGCACCGGCTCGGGTAAGATCAAGGCAGCCAACGCGCATAAGCGCCATCGCCTGATCAGCAAATCCAAGCGCGCCAAACGCAACGCCAAAGGCACCATGACCCTGACCAAGGGCGATGCCAAATTGGTGATGACCTACATGCCGTATCTCCGGGGCTAGACCATGGCGCATGTCAAACGCGGCGTGCCCGGTCGGGCGCGCCACAAGAAAATCCTCCGCATGGCCAAGGGCTATCGCGGCCGGGCCAAGAATTCCTTCCGCATCGCGATCGAGAAGGTCGAGAAGGGGCTGCGCTACGCCTATCGCGACCGGCGCAACAAGAAGCGCAATTTCCGCGCCCTTTGGGTCCAGCGCATCAATGCCGGTGTGCGGCTCGAGGGGCTGACCTATTCTCAGTTCATGCACGGCATCAAGCGTGCGGGCGTCGAGCTGGACCGCAAGATCCTGGCCGATCTCGCCATGCGCGAACCGGCCGCCTTCAAGGCGATCGTCGCGCAAGCGCGCGCCGCCCTGCCCAAGGAAGCGGCCAAGGCTTAGGCCCGATTCTGCGGCCCGATTCGGGCGGGCCGGCTTCGGCCCTTTTTCGGCTCCCCCGGCGACGATAACCGCCGTAAAAAAAAGAAGTGATGGAAAGCCTCGACCATATCCGCGACGAGTTGCTGCGTCTGATCAAGGCGGCGGCCAGCCTTGAGCTGCTGGAGCAGCTGCGCATCGGCGCGCTCGGCCGCAAGGGCAGCGTCACCGGGCTGATGAAGGAACTCGGATCGCTCGATGCCGAGGCGCGCAAGGCACGCGGTGCCGAGCTCAACCGCTTAAAGGAAGAGGTCGAGGCGGCGCTGGCCGAGGCGACATCGGCGCTGCGCAACGCCGATCTCAATCGGCGGTTGGTCGATGAACGCGTCGACATCACGCTGCCGGTCGACGCCGAGACCAAGGGCCGCATCCATCCGATCAGCCAGACCATCGACGAGTTGACCGCGATCTTCGGCGCGATGGGCTTTACCGTCGCCGAGGGCCCGCACATCGAGGATGATTTCCACAATTTCACTGCGCTCAACATTCCGCCCGAGCATCCGGCGCGGCAGGAGCAGGACACCTTTTATTTGGCGGGTGCGGCGACCGACGGCAGCCGCAAGCTGCTGCGCACGCATACCTCGCCGGTGCAGATCCGCACCATGCTGACCGAGAAGCCGCCGATCCGCATCATCGTGCCCGGCCGCACCTTCCGCAGCGATCACGACGCCACCCATTCGCCGATGTTCCACCAGGTCGAGGGGCTGGTGATCGATCGTGCCACGCATATGGGGCATTTGAAGGGCTGTCTCATCGAATTCTGCCGCGCCTTCTTCGACATGGCCGATCTGCCGGTGCGCTTCCGGCCGAGCTATTTTCCCTTCACCGAGCCCTCGGCCGAGGTCGATATCGGCTGCTCGCGCGAGGGCGGTGGCTTGAAGATCGGTGCCGGCGCCGATTGGCTCGAGATTCTCGGCTGCGGCATGGTGCACCCGAAAGTCCTGCGCGCCTGCAACATCGACCCGGCCGAGTATCAGGGCTTCGCCTTCGGCATGGGGATCGAGCGTATCGCCATGCTGAAATACGGCATTCCCGATCTGCGTACATTCTACGAGAGCGATCTGCGCTGGCTGCGGCATTACGGCTTTCTGCCCTTGGACGTGCCGACGGCCGGGATGGCGCGATGAAGACGACGCTCGGCTGGTTGAAGACGCATCTCGAGGGCGAGGCAAAGCTCGACGACATATTGCGCCTGCTTCCCATGCGCGGGCTCGAGGTCGAAAGCGTCACCGACCGCGCCGCGGCCTTAGCGCCCTTCATCGTCGGCGCGGTGGTCGAGGCGAAGCGCCACCCCGACGCCGACAAGCTGCAGATCTGCATCGTCGATACCGGCAAGGGAAAAGTCGAGGTAGTGTGCGGCGCGCCCAATGCGCGGGCCGGGATGCTCGGCGTCTTCGCGCCGGTGGGCACGACCATCCCACGCAACGGCATGGTGCTGAAGGCGAGCAAGATCAGGGGCGTCATGTCGGAGGGCATGCTGTGCTCGGGTTCCGAGCTCGGCCTGTCCGAGGATCACGCCGGCATCATCGAGCTGCCGCCCGGATCGAAGCCGGGCGAGAGCGTCGCCAAGGCGATGGGGCTCGACGATCCGGTGCTCGATATCAAGATCACCCCCAACCGCGCCGATTGCCTCGGCGTGCGCGGCATCGCCCGCGACCTCGCGGCGTCGGGTCTCGGCAAGCTCAAAGCCCTCGATGACGAGCCTGTCGCGGGAACTTTCCCATGTCCGGTGGGCGTCCATCTCGCCGGGCCGGACGACAAGGCCTGCCCTTTGTTCCTCGGCCGCGTCATCCGCGGCGTGAAGAACGGCCCGAGCCCGGTCTGGCTGCAGGAGCGTCTGAAATCGATCGGCCTCAGGCCGATCTCGGCGCTGGTCGACGTCACCAATTTCCTCACTTTCGATATCGGACGGCCGCTCCACGTCTTCGACGCGGCAAAGCTGAGCGGCGATCTCGCGGTGCGCGCCGCGCGCGCGCATGAGAGCCTGGCGGCGCTCAACGGCAAGACCTATGCCCTCGATGCCGGCATGACGGTGATCGCCGACGCCAATGGCGTCTTGAGCCTGGGCGGCGTCATCGGCGGCGCCAGCAGCGGCTGTACCGAGACGACGACCGAGATCTTCATCGAGGCGGCGCTGTTCGATCCCATTCGCACGGCCGCGACGGGGCGCAAGCTCAATCTGCAAAGCGACGCGCGCTACCGCTTCGAGCGCGGCGTCGATCCCGAATTTGTGGGATCCGGGATGGAGATCGCGACACGACTCATTCTCGAGCTGTGCGGCGGCACGGCCTCGGCGGTCGGAATTTCTGGCGCGGTGCCACCATGGCGGCGGAAAATTCGCTTCCGTCCCGACCGCACACGCAGCCTGGGCGGGCTCGAAATTCCGGCACGCGAGCAAAAGCGCATCCTCGAGGAGCTCGGCTGCGGCGTGGTCGAGGAGACCGACCATTTCACCGTCGCGCCGCCCTCCTGGCGCGCCGATATCGAGGATGAATCCTGCTTGGTCGAGGAGGTGCTGCGCATCCACGGCTACGAGCATATTCCGGTGGAACCGTTGCCGCCGGAGCCGGCGCTGCACCGCCCGGCGCTGAATGTGGCGCAGCGCCGCACCGGCTTCGTGCGTCGCTCACTTGCCGCGCGCGGCCTCATCGAGGCGGCGAGCTTCTCCTTCATGCCCTTGAAGCAGGCGGTCTATTTCGGCGGCGTCGCCGAAAGCCTGAAGCTGCTCAATCCGATCAGCGCCGATCTCGACGTGATGCGGCCCTCGATCCTGCCGAATTTGATCGATGCGGCGCGGCGCAACGCCGATCGCGGCTCGATCGATACGGCGCTGTTCGAGATCGGGCCGCAATACCGCGACGACACGCTCACGGGGCAGGATCTGGTGGCGGCGGGGTTGCGCGTCGGTGCCCGCCAATACAAGAGCTGGGATGCGCCGGCGCGTGCCGTCACTGCCTTCGACGCCAAGGAAGACGCGCTGGCGGCGCTGGCGGCGGCGGGCGTTGCGGCCGACAGCCTGCTGCTTAGCCGCGAGGCGCCGGCCTGGTATCACCCCGGTCGCGCCGGCACGCTGCGCCAGGGCGCCAAGATCCTGGCGCGCTTCGGCGAGATTCATCCCGGCGTGATGCTGGCGATGGACGCCAAGGGTCCGGCGGCGGGGTTCGAGATGTTTCTCGACGCGCTGCCCGAGCCCCGCGCGCGCGGCAAGGCGCGGACGCTGCTGCAATTATCGCCCTTCCAGCCGGTCACGCGTGATTTCGCCTTCACCGTCGATAGCGATCTTCCGGCCGAGACGCTGGTGAAGGCGGCGCGCGGCGTCGACAAGGCCCTCGTTAGCGCGGTCCGCCTCTTCGATCTTTACGAGGGCAAGGGCCTGCCCCCGGGCAAGAAATCGCTCGCCATCGCCGTCACCCTCCAGCCGCGCAGCGCCACCCTAACCGATGCCGAGATCGAAGGATTTTCGCAGAAGCTCATCGCGGCGGTGGAAAAGGCGACCGGCGGATCGTTGCGGCGTTAGGGTGTAATCCCGCATGACCGATCTCGCCCATATCCGAAACTTCGCCATCATCGCGCATATCGATCATGGAAAATCGACGCTGGCGGATCGGCTGATCGAGCGCTGCGGCGCGATCGAGGCGCGCGACATGCGCGCCCAGATTCTCGACAGCATGGATATCGAGCGCGAGCGCGGCATCACCATCAAGGCGCAGACTGTGCGCCTCAGCTACAAGGCGAAGAACGGCGAGCTCTACGAGCTCAACCTGATGGATACGCCCGGCCATGTCGATTTCGCCTATGAGGTGAGCCGCTCGCTCGCGGCCTGCGAAGGCTCGCTGCTGGTGGTCGATGCGAGCCAGGGCGTCGAGGCGCAGACCCTGGCGAATGTCTACCAGGCGATCGAGGCCGGGCACGAGATCGTGCCGGTGCTCAACAAGATCGATCTTCCAGCTGCCGAGCCCGAACGCGTGCGTCAGCAGATCGAGGACGTCATCGGCATCGATGCCTCGGGCGCGATCGAAATCTCGGCCAAGACCGGAATCAACATCGAGGGGGTGCTCGAGGCGCTGGTGACCCGTCTGCCGCCGCCCAAGGGCGATGCCGAGGCGCCGTTGAAGGCGCTGCTGGTCGACAGCTGGTACGATGCCTATCTCGGCGTCGTCATCCTGGTCCGGGTGCATGACGGCGTCTTGAAGACCGGCCTCAAGATCCGCTTCTTGGCGACCGGCGCCACCCATGACGTGGACAAGGTCGGTGTCTTCACCCCGAAGGCCTCGCCGGTGGCCGAGCTCGGCCCGGGCGAAATCGGCTTTATCACCTCGGGCATCAAGCAGGTCGCCGATTGCAAGATCGGCGACACCATCACCGAGGAGCGTCGTCTCACCGCGGCACCGCTGCCGGGCTTCAAGCCGGTGCAGCCGGTGGTGTTCTGCGGCCTATTTCCGGTCGATGCGGCGGATTACGATCATTTGCGCGACAGCCTGGGCAAGCTGCGCCTCAACGACGCCAGCTTCGAATACGAGCCCGAGACTTCGGCGGCGCTGGGCTTCGGCTTTCGCTGCGGCTTTCTCGGCCTGCTGCACCTCGAGATCATCGAGGAGCGGCTGCAGCGCGAATTCAACCTCGATCTGATCGCGACGGCGCCCTCGGTCGTCTATCAGATTCATCTCACCGACGGCACGGTGATGGCGCTGCACAATCCCGTCGACATGCCCGATCCGGTGCGCATCGACCATATCGAGGAGCCCTGGATCAAGGCGACCATCCTGGTGCCCGACGCCTATCTCGGCGGCGTCTTGGCCCTCTGCGAGGAGCGCCGCGGCGTGCAGAAGGATCTCACTTACGCCGGCAACCGCGCCATGGTGGTCTATCGCCTGCCGTTGAACGAGGTGGTGTTCGATTTCTACGACCGGCTCAAATCCACCAGCCGCGGCTATGCCAGCTTCGACTATCAGATCGACGGCTACGAGCCGGGCGATCTGGTGCTGATGAACATTCTGGTCAATGCCGAGCCAGTCGACGCGCTCGCCATCATCGTCCATCGCGGCCAGGCCGACCGTCGCGGCCGCGCACTGTGCGAGCGTTTGAAGGAGCTCATCCCGCGCCAGCTCTTCTTGATCGCCATCCAGGCGGCGATCGGCGGCCGCGTCATCGCGCGCGAGACGGTGAAGGCGCTGCGCAAGGATGTGCTGGCCAAGTGTTACGGTGGCGACATCAGCCGCAAGCGAAAGTTGCTGGAAAAGCAAAAAGAGGGCCGCAAGCGGATGCGGCAATTCGGCAAGGTCGATATTCCGCAATCGGCCTTCCTGGCCGCGCTCAAGATGGGTGACAAGTAGCGCGTCGCGCGCTCAGTAATAGATGCGTCGGCGCCGGCGGCGGAACGCCCAGAGCAGGAAAAGTCCCAACACGGCCAGGATCGGCGCGCTCCACAGGCCGAGCGCGATGGGAGACAGGCTGTCGGAATAGGCCTCGGCATCGCTGGGGTCGAGCGCCGCCCAGAGCTGGCCGAGCCCGGTGGCGACAAAGGTTCCGGTCTCGCGCCAGGCGAGCAAATCGTAGCCGAGCACGGCGAAGCCCGCGAGCAGAAGGGCGAGGCCGATGAGCCGCAGCAGCAACGCGAAAAAGCCGGACATGCGGACCCCCCGATCCGAAAGCGGGGTCATCGTGCGGGAAGGGGCGGGGCTTGGCAAGGCCGGGCCTGCGGCGCCCGGGCCCCGCGTTCGGTTGCGCCTGTGCTAGCGCTTGGCTAGGCTCGCCGCGCTTGCGGAGGGGTGGCCGAGCGGTTGAAGGCGCACGCTTGGAAAGCGTGTTTACGGGAAACCGTAACGTGGGTTCGAATCCCACTCCCTCCGCCAGCGTGCAATCCCGGTTATCGAAGATTGGAAATTTCCGGGGACCGCCAACGATGTCCGGTGGGCAAAGTGTCGCAGGCGACCTATCGGATATCCATTTAGCGGATCAGATCTGACCCAGCAGTATCAGAACGACAACGACCATCAAGATGGCACCAAGGATACCGATTCCACCGTGACCGAAGCCGTAGCCGTAACCGCCAAAGCGGCCACTGAATCCGCCGAGCAGAAAAACGATCAGGACGATGACAAGAATAAGTCCCAACGGCATAGTTTTTTCTCTATTCTATTTTGGCAGTCACCATTAGCGCGCAGCGAACCCTGTCATTCGGCCTGCGGTTGCATGACATCATCGGTCTTGAAGAACCGCCGCGCATGAGCCACCAGTTCGCCATCGGTGCATTTGTCCATGGGCTCGGTGGCAGCGAGACGCGGCAATAATTGCGGCGCATGCGTGCGCAGATAGGCGACGAATTCGGTCTTGGCGGAAGATGGGCCTACGACGAGGAAGCGCTGCGCGTCGGTTAGGGCCTCGGCGACTTCGTGGAGGTATTTCTTATCCTCGATGTGACGGACGCCCTCGGGGCTATGGAAATGATGGAGCATGGCATGCGAGCGCACGACATGTTGCTCGGTGTCGTCGGCGTTGAAGTAGACGACGCGGCTCTCGCGGTGATCGATCCATACCACGGCGTGAAAATGATGCTGTAAAGTCATGTGACGGATGCTTTCTGGTTACGAATGTCTTGCGCGATGATTTTCCGGACCCTCTACCATGGCACTACGTTTCACCGATGGATATTGAAACTAGCTACGCCAAACGCGCGCGGGGGAGATTCAGAATCTACGCATGCGGCAAAAACGCATCAACGAGTGCCGCCCCCCGCTGGCGATCTCGGTCGATCGCCAATTCGCGCCGCGTCGAATTCCGCGCAGGCTTCGAATCAGACGGGAATGAGGTTTACATAGGGATTATTTGCGGTATTGCGGCGGTTTTATTATTTTATTTGGACCCGATAAAGTAGAGCCGCCGCCAATATATGGTGTATTATTAGGTCAATTATTGAGGCCCATTGGCTCCGAAATCGGGGCCCGGCCTCGCCCCCGATACAAATGAGAGTCACATGAAGCGCCTACTCCTTGCCGCGACGAGGGGCGATCCCGATGCCCAATTCAATCTGGGCACCATGTACGACAACCGCATCGACGATCACGGCAATTCCGTCAGCCCGACCAACGACAATAACGATACGGTCGGCAGCAATCGGGTCGAGGCAATGAAGTGGCTCCTTCGGGCGGCCGAGCAGGGGCTGCCGCGCGCCCAGACTCGCCTGGCGGAACTTTATGCCGAGGGGCCCGACGCGCCGTTGAACTACATCAAGGCTTGCATGTGGTTCTCCGTGGCGATGACCAGCCTCAACGGCTTCCATTATCAAAGGGCGCAGACCGGCTACGAGAAGATTTGCGCGCTGATGTTGCCGGCACAGATCGCGATCGCCGCCGCGCGCGCCAAGAGCTGGAGGCGCAAATTGACGAAAAGCGAGGCACCGCCGCCGGCGGGGATTTTGGCGAAAGCATGACGCCGCAACGTTTTCAGGGTTTCGCCGTTGGTATTCTATTGGCGGCTTCTGCTGCTGGTCGTCATATCGCTATTCATCGTCGGCACCTATCACTGATTCGTCGCCCAAATTCTGGGTCGCGGTAAAATCGGAGGCCTCATGGCGACGACGCGCAAGGGTGGAAAGCAACTCGAGCATTTTCAGCCGAGCGATCACGAGCATGCGGCTCATCAAGCCGACGCATCGCATGGCCATGCGCAGGATAGCGCCCGTCAACGCAAGGAAACCGTCCAGCGCGGCGGCGTGCAGCCAGGCCAGTTTTCGAACCAGGCGCCGAAAGGCCCCCGCAGGGGCCAATAACGAATACCGACCGAGTCGATCGCGCATCGCGCCGCAATTCCGACCCGACCATTCGGCCGAACGCGCCACTGGCCCCCATGGCGCGGGAGCCGTCGTCCCTCTCGGAGACCCTGATGCCCGATTCCTCATCGCCTAATACCTTGTCGCCCGATCTGCTGCGGAAAATGCACGCCTATTGGCGTGCGGCGAATTACCTGTCGGTCGGGCAGATCTATCTGCAAGACAATCCGTTGCTCGAAGCTCCGCTCAGCCTCGCGCACATCAAGCCGCGTTTGCTGGGGCATTGGGGCACCACGCCGGGATTGAACTTTCTCTATGTCCACCTCAATCGGCTGATCAAGCAAAACGATCTGAACATGATGTACGTCATAGGTCCGGGACATGGCGGCCCGGGCGTCGTGGCGAACACATATCTTGAAGGCTCGTATAGCGAGCGATATCCGGCGATCGACCGCAGCCGGAACGGATTGCAGCGGCTGTTTCGCCAGTTCTCCTGGCCTTACGGCATCCCGAGCCACGTCTCGCCGGATACTCCCGGCTCCATTCACGAGGGCGGCGAGCTCGGCTATTCCCTAACCCACGCATATGGCGCCGCTTTCGACAATCCGGATCTGATCGTCGCCTGCGTCATCGGCGATGGCGAGGCGGAAACCGGCGCGCTGGCGACCAGCTGGCACTCCAATAAATTTCTCAATCCCGCGCGCGATGGCGCGGTTATTCCGATCCTCCATCTCAACGGTTTCAAGATCGCCAATCCGACGGTGCTGGCGCGAATCAGCCGCGAGGAGCTGACAGAGCTGTTGCGCGGCTACGGCTACGATCCGCATTTCGTCGAGGGCGACGATCCGAAGTTGGTGCATCAATCGCTCGCCGGCACGCTCGATGCGATTCTGGCCGAGATTCGCCGGATTCAGAGCGTTGCGCGATCCGACGATACGAAAAGCCCGGAACGTCCGCGCTGGCCGATGATCGTCTTCCGCACGCCGAAGGGCTGGACCGGACCGAAATTTGTCGATGGCTTGCCGGTCGAGGGGACCTGGCGAGCGCATCAAGTGCCGATCGCGGATTTCAAGAAGCCCGAGCATCTGAAGCAGCTCGAAGACTGGATGAAGAGCTACCGGCCGCAGGAATTGTTCGACGAGAAAGGCAAATTCCGTGAGGAGTTCGCAGCACTGGCGCCGACCGGCCATCGCCGCATGGGCTCTAACCCGCACGCCAATGGCGGCGAGCTGTTGCAGCCTTTATCGATGCCCCATTTCCGCGATTACGCCGTGGCGCTGCCCAAGCCCGGCGGTGTCGAGGCGGAAGCAACGCGGGTGCTGGGAAAATTCCTGCGCGACGTGATGGAGCTCAATCTCGACAAGAAGAATTTCCGTCTGTTCGGCCCGGACGAGACCGCCTCGAACCGGCTGGAGGCCGTCTACGAAGTCTCCGGCAAGGAATGGATGGCCGCGGTCGAGGCTGTCGATATCAACCTCAGCCCCGACGGCCGCGTCATGGAGGTGCTGAGCGAGCATCTCTGCGAAGGCTGGCTCGAGGGATATCTGCTGACCGGGCGCCATGGCCTGTTCTCCTGCTACGAGGCGTTCATCCACATCATCGATTCGATGTTCAACCAGCACGCCAAGTGGCTGAAAGTGAGCCGCAAGATTCCCTGGCGCAAGCCGATCGCATCGCTGAACTACCTGCTCACCTCGCATGTCTGGCGCCAGGATCACAACGGCTTTTCCCACCAGGATCCGGGCTTCATCGATCACGTCGCCAACAAGAAATCCGACATCGTGCGGATCTATCTGCCGCCTGACGCGAATTGCCTGCTGTCGGTCGCCGATCACTGCTTGCGCAGCCGCAACTACATCAACTTGATTATCGCCGGCAAGCAGCCGGAGTGGCAGTGGCTCGACATCGATTCAGCCGTGCGCCACTGCACCGTCGGTGCCGGGATTTGGCCATGGGCCAGCAACGATTCCGGCGATCCCGACGTCGTCATGGCCTGCGCTGGCGACGTGCCGACGCTCGAGACGCTCGCCGCCGTGACCTTGCTGCGCGCCCATGTCCCCGACATTCGCATCCGCGTCGTCAACGTCGTCGATCTGATGGTGCTGCAGCCGCAATCCGAGCATCCGCACGGCCTGGAAGATCAGGATTTCGACGAGCTCTTCACACGCGATAAGCCGGTGATCTTCGCCTTCCACGGCTATCCCGCGATGATTCACAAACTGACCTACCGTCGGCACAATCACGACAATATCCATGTGCGCGGCTTCAAGGAGGAGGGCACCACCACGACCCCCTTCGACATGGTCGTGCTGAACAATCTCGACCGCTTTCAGCTCGCACTCGACGCCATCAAGCGAATTCCACGGCTCGCCGATCAGGTCGAGATTGCGACGGCGCGTTATTGGTCGGCGATGGAGCGTCACAAGCTCTATATCAGCGAGCATGGCGCCGACATGCCCGAGGTTTGCGACTGGCGCTGGAAACTGTAAGCGCGATGTTTTGTCCTGGGATACGGCATGTCTGAGGCTGAAGCGGAGCGGAATGTCCTCGCGCTGAACAGCGGCTCATCCTCGCTCAAATTCGGATTGTACCGCGTCGGAGCTTCGCGGAGCGAAACGCTGCTCTCCGGCGAGGCCGAGGCGGTCGGCGAAGCGGAGGGCGGAAAATTTACCGCACAGGATTCGGGTGCAAAGCCGTTGCTCTCCGAAGCCATATCCATTCCGAGCCAACGCGAAGCGATTGCCCGCATCGGAAGACTGCTTGCCGATTCAAAAATGCCCGCACCGGACGCTATCGGGCATCGCATCGTGCATGGTGGACCGAAGCTGCGGCAGCATTGCCTGATCGACGACGCGGTGCTGCGGCAATTGGAATCCGCCACCGCCTTTGCGCCGCTGCACACGCCGGCGGCGCTGGCGGTCATCCGTTTCGCGCAAGAGCATTTCCCCGGGGTTCCGCAGGTGGCGTGTTTCGATACCGCCTTTCACGCCGGCCTGCCCGACGTCGCGCGGGTGCTGCCGATCGCCAAGGAATTGCAGGCGGAGGGCATTCAACGCTACGGCTTTCACGGCCTGTCCTGCGAATCGATCCTACGCCAGCTTGGCAAGAATCTGCCGGACCGCCTGATCATCGTTCATCTCGGCAATGGCGCCAGCGTCACCGCGGTCAAAGCCGGCCGCTCGATCGACACCAGCATGGGATTGACCCCAACCGGCGGCGTCATCATGGGCACGCGCAGCGGCGATCTCGATCCAGGATTGCTGGTCTATCTGCTGCGCGAGAAAAAATTCGATGCGGCCAGTCTCGAAGAGCTAATCGATCGCCGCTCGGGCCTGATGGGGATTTCGGGCATCGGCAGCGACATGCGGAATCTGCACGCGGCCGCTGCATCGAGCGCCGATGCGCGGCTTGCCATCGACATGTTCTGCTATTCCGCGCGCAAGCAGCTGGCGGCGATGATCGCGGCCCTCGATGGCGTCGATCTCATCGTCTTCACCGGCGGCATTGGCGAAAACGATGCGGCGGTGCGCGCGGCGATCTGCGGCGGCTTGGCCTGGATCGGCGTAAATCTCGACGAAGCGCGCAACCGATCCGCGGCAAATCTGATCAACGCTTTCACCTCGCGCTGCGGGATTCAGGTTCTCCCTTCGCAGGAAGACGAGCAGATCGCCCGCCACAGCTGGGCCCTATCTCAGCCTTTGAGCGGCGCCAGCCGCAGGCTCACATGAGTCTGGAGCTAGTCCGAAATCCTCCGGCGCCGCCGCCGAGCGCAGCACCGCCGAAGTCGGCACCCGAGAAACCCGCGGCGCCGACAGCGCCTGGCGGCTTGACCAGCGAGGAAGCCCGGCGGCGCCTCGAGCAAGGCGGCGCCAACTCAATTGCCGATGTGACGCAGCACCCGGTGCGCCGCGCCCTCCTGAAATTATGGGCGCCGGTGCCCTGGATGCTCGAGGCCGCGATTCTCCTCCAGCTCGGCCTCGGAGATTATGTCGAGGCCGGCGTCGTCGGATTTCTGCTGCTGTTCAATGCGGCCCTCGGCTTCGTCCAAGAAGGCCGCGCGCAAGCGACGCTGGATGCGCTGAAATCGCGGCTGGCGCTGGTTGCATCGGTGCAGCGCGACGGCAAGTGGACGAATGTGCCCGCGACCACGCTGGTGGCCGGCGATCTGGTGAAGCTGTCGCTCGGTTGCGTCGTTGCCGCCGATGTGCGCTTGACCGAAGGATCGGTTCTGCTCGACCAGTCCATGCTCACCGGTGAATCGCTTCCGGTCGATGCCGGGGCGGGGATCGAAGCCTATGCCGGCGCTCTGGTCAGGCGGGGCGAAGCGGTAGGGCAGGTGATCGCGACCGGCGCCCGCACCAAGTTTGGCCGCACCGCGGAGCTCGTTCGTAGCGCGACGGGGGAGAGCTCGGAGCAGACGGCCATTCTTCGCGTGGTGCGCAATCTGGCGCTGTTCAACGGCGCCGTGACCGTCCTGTTGACGAGCTATGCGCTGTGGCTGCCGCTGCCGCGCGCCGATATCGTGCCCCTCATTCTCGTCGCGGTGCTCGCCTCGATACCGGTTGCCTTGCCGTCGATGTTTACGCTGGCGGCGGCGGTCGGCGCACGCGCCTTGGCGCGTCGGGGTGTTCTGCCGACCAGCCTCTCGGCGGTCGACGAAGCCGCCGGCATCGATATTCTCTGCTCGGACAAGACCGGAACCCTGACCCGCAACGAGCTGGCGGTGATGTCCGTCCGCCCGATGCCGGGGTTCGATGAGGCCCATGTGCTGGCGCTGGCGGCACTGGCGAGCTCCGATGGCGGGCAGGATCCGGTCGATGCCGCGATCCGGGCCGCCGCCGCGCGCCAACCGATTGCCGACGCGCCCCAGCTGGTAAAATTCCTCCCCTTCGATCCCACGGTAAAGCGGGCCGAAGCAACAGTCCGCCAGGCGGACGGTGTCGCCGCCCGTGTCGTCAAGGGCGCCTTTACCGTGGTCCAGGCCCTGGCGCAATCGGCACCCGCCGCTTCCACCATCGTCGATGAGCTACAGGCCAAAGGCTACCGGGTGCTTGCCATCGCCTCGGGTCCTTCAGCGCAGCTGACAATGGCCGGGCTCGTCGCCCTCAGCGATCCACCCCGCGACGATGCCGCGGCGCTTGTCGCGCAACTGGCCAGCCTTGGCGTGCGCACGGTGATGGTGACCGGCGATGCCCGGATGACCGCTGAAGTCGTCGCTGGGATCATCGGAATCAAGGGAGCGGTTTATGCCGCCACGCCCCTGCCCGAGGATCTCCAAGCGGAAAAATTTTCCGTCTTCGCCGGCGTGCTACCCGAGGATAAATACCGACTGGTCAAGGCGCTGCAGAAGGATGGACATGTCGTCGGCATGTGCGGCGACGGCGCCAACGACGCGCCGGCGCTGCGACAGGCACAGATGGGCATTGCGGTGTCGACGGCAACCGACGTCGCCAAATCGGCCGCCGGCATCGTGCTGACCGAGCCCGGGCTTACCGGCGTCATCGCCGCGGTCGAAGAAGGTCGCGCGACATTCCAGCGCATCCTGACCTATACGCTGCGCACCCTGGTCCACAAGGTCGCTCAGGTACTCTTCCTCGCCATCGGCCTCATCATTACCGGCCAGGCCATCCTGACGCCGATGCTGATGGTGTTCATGATGGTGACCGGCGATTTCCTGTCCATGTCGTCATCAACCGATAACGTCCGCCCGTCGCCGCGGCCGAGCATCTGGAAGATCGGTAATCTGACCGCGGCCGCGGTTGTCATGGGCGTGGTCGATTTGCTGTTCTGCATCGCCTGCCTCACGACCGGAAAATTCGTGCTCGGCCTCGACACCGGGGCGTTGCGGACCCTGACCGTGACGACGCTGGTGTTCAGCGGCCAAGCTGTCTTCTACGTCGCGCGCGAGCGGCGGCATCTTTGGAGCTCGTGGCCGGGAAAATGGCTCCTGATCTCCTCCGTCATCGATCTGACGATCGTCAGCCTGGTGGCCGTCAATGGTGTGCTGATGACGCCGCTGCCGATCGCCATCCTGGCCGGGCTGTTCGCGGCCACGGCCCTATTCACCTTCCTGTTGGACGCGGTGAAGGTGGTCTTGTTCCGCAGGCTCGCGATCACCTAGTGTCTTCAGGGGTTCGAGAGCGAGGTTGTGATTGTTAGCGAAGGCTAGATATACCCAAAGCCGGCACCAAACAGGACTGCGTCGGCGACGAACATCTCGCCACCCCAGCTCTTGAGCGTGACGCCGTTCGGGCAGTCGCGTGTGCTGAAAGCTGTGGCAAGCCCAATACGATCATAAATCCCCCGAAAGACTGGCTTTGAGCGGCCATGCCCGATTACGCGCGTAATGAACGGGGGTTAATGCGGGGGTTGTAAGCAGAATGAGTACCGCGGCTGTAGACCCGCCCGGCCCCATCCGTTACACATTCAATCCCCCTAGCGACTGAACCCAGGAGATCGCCATGGCCAAGGGCCAACAGCGTTCGAACCGCGAGAAGAAGAAGCCGAAGAAGGCTGATGCAGAGAAGGCGAAGACCGGGCAATCGAGCTATGCCCAATCCTACAAGCCTGGCCAGAAGTAAGGCGTAAGCGCTATTTATTTGAAACTGCAGGCCTTCGGGAAGCGCGCCCGGGACATGGCGAAGTCCCCGACGGTGGTCCAAGGTCAGGGCTATCGCGAGGTCGGATTGCGGCTCTGGGCCAATCTGCCCCCGGTCTGGGTCGTCGAATCGGTCGCCATGGGCGCCGATGGAATCGAATATGCCAACCTCTTTTGCGCTGGAGAGGTCTCGCTGCGCAAGAAGCTCTCCACCACCGTGCTCAAGGATAAGCAGCGCTACGGACCGGCGACATACAGCACGCCGGTCGACGTTCCCATCTGACCACCCTGGTGCTGTTAGAGGCCTCTTAACCAAGCTTGCGGCCCTCGCCGTGCGAGGGTCCTTAAACGAACACAGTGAATTCGGCGAATGCTCATGGTTTCTTCATGATGCGCGCAGAGGTTGCAAGCGCATACCAATGTCTTACATCCTCAATATCGATCCACGCCATCACGCGAAAATCCTCAAATTTGGCATAGCGGCCATCGTCGCCGTCATGATCCTGGGGATGTGGGGAGCGGCCGTGACCTCGATTTATTTCTCCCGCGCGGCCGCACTCGCGGACATGCAATTCGACGGCACCAATCTCGCCTTCGCCTTCGACGACGAGGTGACGCACACGCTCGATAGCGTTGCGGCAACCATGGATGCCGTCGCCAATCGCATGCGCGCCCCTGGGTCGGATATGAATATCTACGCATGGTCGAAAGAGATCCCGATTACGACAGGCCCCATCATCGAGGGCAGCGTCCTTGCCCCCAACGGTATGTTGATCGCCGGAACGAAGGCGCCCGACCTGAAGCCGATCGATATGAGCGACCGCGAGCATTTTGAGATTCAACGCGATGGCGGGTATGACGGCCTGTTCATCGGCAAGCCCGTTGACAGCCGAACCTACGGCCAGATGGTAATTCCGATCAGCAAGCGCGTCGAAACCGCGGACGGACGCTTCGTCGGCGTGCTGGTTTTCCTGCTGGCGCCGGCCAAGCTGACGACGCTCTATAAATCCATCAACCTCGGAAAATCTGGCAGCATCACGCTAGTTGGAACCGACAATGTCATTCTTGCCCGCTTCAGCAAGAACAGCCCCGAAGGTCTGGACGGCATCGGTAATTTCATCAAAAACAAAATCGGTCCGGATGACGTCCCCGAAGGCGGTCAGGGTTTCTATATCTGGGATACCAGGCTCGATCACGTAACCCGTCTCTACAGCTATCGACGGGTCGCGGGCTATCCGCTGGTTGTATCGATCGGGCTAGGTTACGACGAAGGGCTGGAGTCGTGGTGGGCGAATGCCAAGACGATCTTGGCCCTGGCCGCGATCGCGACTCTCTTGCTTGGCGGGCTGGCCTTATATCTCGCGGGTGAAATTGGCCGCCGCGCGATGCGCGATATCGAGCTCGCGGCCGAGCGCAGTAACCTCAAGATTGCGAACACTGAGCTGCAGGACAGCAAGAAGCGCGCCGATGTGGCAAATCACGCCAAGACGCTCTTCCTCGCCAATATGAGTCACGAGCTACGCACACCGCTCAACGCCATCATCGGCTTTTCCCAGATCATCAAGGACGGCATCATGGGTCCGGGAAAGCCGCTTTACGCTGAATACGCCAAGGATATTTTCGGTGCGGGCGAACACTTGCTCGAGATCATCAACAATCTGCTCGATATCTCGAAGATCGAGGCCGGCAAGATCGAGCTCAGCGACGAATCGATCGATCCAAGCGACATCGTGCGCGCCAGCGTCGCCGCCTTGCGTGTCCAAGCGGCCAAGAAGAAAATCGCGCTCACGGCCGATATCCCGCCTGGGACGCCCTTCATCCACGGTGATACGTTGCGGCTGCGCCAGGTGCTGATCAATCTGGTGTCGAATGCGGTCAAATTCACGCCGGAGGGCGGCCGCGTCACCATGTCGGCCGCATTCGATCCGGCACGGGGATTCAGCTTCACGGTCACCGATACCGGCATCGGCATGTCGCCCAAGGAAGTTGTGGTCGCACTGGAACTCTTCGGCCAGATCGAGAACGCCATCATCAAGAAACACGAGGGCACCGGCCTCGGCTTGCCTCTTGCCCAGCACCTGGTCGAACTGCATGGCGGCCGCATCGAGATTGAGAGCATCAAGGGCGTGGGCACAACCGTCCATGTCCGTTTGCCGCTCGACCGCGTCGTTCGGTCGGCTCCCGACTTGGCCGCCTGAACGCGCTTAGGGCACCAAATCCTGCGCCCGGGTGAGATAGTCCGCCCCGGTCAGGCCCAGCATGACCAGCAGAAAAAACAGGCCACCCAGGCTGAAGACCCAGCCGAGGCGCAGCTCGCGCGCCGGCTTCATGAAGATGACGACGATGATCGCCGCCTTCAAAATGGCGATGGCAACCGAGATGAAAAGATTGGCACCGCCGAGCTTGAGGTACCCGCCAAAGATGGTGAGCAGCAGCAGCGCCAGCAGCGCCGCCCAGGCGAGGTAAAGCGGCAGGCGTTCCGCGGCGCGGGTCTCGCTGCGGCTCATGTGTTGCGCCCAACGAGGTAGATCAGCGGATAGATGAAGACCCACACCGCATCGACGAAATGCCAATAGAGGCCGACACCCTCGACGGCCGCGTGATATTCGGCGGTGAAGGAGCCGCGCCGCGTCCGCCAGATGAGGAAGAACAGCGCGCCGATGCCGATGCTGAGATGCAGCGCATGGATGCCTGTGGCGAGAAAATAAATGAAGAAGAAAATCTCGACGGTGTGCGCATAAGGCCCGGAATAGGTGAAGAAGGCACCGGGCAGCAATCCCTCGCCGATCTCCTTTGAATATTCGATCCCCTTGATGCCGAGAAAGGCGAGGCCGAGTAGCGCCGTGATCAGCAGGAACAGCATCATCAGCCGGCGCGCACCGGTCTCGATCGCGTGCACGGCCAGCGCCATGAACAGGCTGCTGGTCAGCAGCACGCCGGTGTTGATGCTGCCCAGCAGCACCTCGGTATGGCGGCCGGCCTCGGCGAAGCCCTGCGGATAGAGGAAGCGATAGACCGAATAGGCGGTGAGCAGCGCGCTGAAGAACAGCACCTCGGTCGAGAGAAACGCCCAGACGCCGAGATTGGCGGTCTGCTTCTGGTGATGCAGATCGGCATAGGGCCCGGCGAGCTCCTTTGTAACGACGCGCGGCTCAGCCATGCTCGGCCCCCGGCGTCACATAGGCATAAGGCTTCTTCGGCACTTTCGGCGGGCGGGTGAAATTATCCTTGGGTGGCGGCGACGGCGTCTGCCATTCGAGCCCGGTCGCCTGCCACGGGTTGGGCCCGGCGCGCCGGCCCCAGATCAGCGACCAGCCGAGATAGAGCAGCGGCAGCACGTAGGCGACCGCTAATACGCCGGCGCCGCCCGAGGAGAACACGTTGAGCATCTGGTATTGCTCGGCATAGACGTGATAGCGCCGCGGCATGCCCTCGTAGCCGAGGATGAATTGCGGAAAGAAGGTCAAATTGAAACCGCAGAAGATCAGCACCGCGGCGAAGCGCGCCCACATCTCGGGATACATCCGTCCGGTGATCTTCGGCCACCAGAAATGCAGGGCGGCGAAGAAGGCGGTCACCATGCCGCCCACCATGATGTAGTGGAAATGCGCGACGATGAAATAAGTCTGCGTCACATGGACGTCGACCGGCAGCGTCGCGAGGAAGAGCCCGGTCAACCCGCCCAGGGTGAAGAGGCCGATGAAGCCGAGCGCATAGAGCATCGGCGCGTCGAACGTAATCGAACCCTTGTGTAGGGTCGCGGTCCAGTTGAATACCTTGATCGCCGATGGCACCGCGACGGCGAAGCTGAGGAAGGAGAACATCAGCCCGGCATACATCGACATGCCGGAGACGAACATGTGGTGGCCCCAGACCAGGAATCCGACCACGGCGATGCTGACGCTGGCCCAGGCGATGAATTTGTAGCCGAAGATTTCCTTGCGCGAGAAACAGGGGATAATCTCGCTCACCACGCCCATGCCGGGCAGGATCATGATGTAGACCGCCGGGTGCGAGTAGAACCAGAACAGATGCTGGAATAGCAGCGGATCGCCGCCCAGCGTCGGGTCGAAGATGCCGACATGGACCAGGCGCTCCGCCGCCAGCAGCAACAGCGTCATCGCCAGCACCGGCGTTGCAATGATCAGGATGACGCTGGTCGAATAGAGCGACCAGCAGAAGAGCGGCAGGTTGTACCAGCCCATGCCGGGCGCGCGCAGCCGATGGATGGTAATGATGAAATTGAGCCCGGTGAGGATCGAGGAGAACCCGGCGATGAAGATGCCGGTCACCGCGGTGATGAGGTGGCCGCTCGAATACGCCGAGGAATAGGGCGCGTAGAAGGTCCAGCCGGTGTCGAGCCCGCCGACGAAAAGCGCATAGAGCACGAAGCCGCCGCCGATGATGAAGAGATACCAGCTCAGCAGGTTCAATTTCGGAAAGGCAACGTCGCGGGCGCCGATCATCATCGGCAGCAGGAAATTGCCGAAGGTGGTTGGGATCGCCGGCACCAGGAAGAACCACACCATAACGATGCCGTGCATGGTGAAGAGCCGGTTATAGATCTCGGCCGAGACCGGAGCGCCGTCGGGATGAATGAGGACATAGCGGATCACCGCCGCCGCCGCGCCACCGATGAAGAAGAACATCGTGATCGACGCAAAATAAAGCAGAGCGATGCGTTTATGATCGGTGGTGAAGAACCACGAGCGCAGCGTGAAATCCTCGGTGAGGTAGTTCTTACGCGGCGCGCGGCGGGTCGGGCTCATGGCGTTTTCCCCCGCGGCGCGTCGAGCGATTTGATGTAGGCGATCAGCGCTAGGATCTGGCTCTCATCGACCTGGCCGGCAAAGGAGGGCATCGCCGGCAGATATCCCGCCGGCACGTGTTTCTGCGGCAGCAGGATAGCGTCGCGGATGAAATCGTTGTCGGCGCGGGCGAAGCCGCCATCGGCCAGCGCGACGTTCTTGCCGTAAAGACCGGCGAGGTCGGGGGCATGCACGTTGCTGCCCTGGCCATGACAGCCGCCGCAGCCCAGGCTGCGGAACAGCTTCTCGCCGGAGGCGGCGAGGCTGTCGCCGGGTCCTTGCGCCGCGAGCCAATGCTCGTAATCGGGCTGGCTCATCACCACGACATCGCCGGTCATGCGCGCATGATCGGTGCCGCAGAATTCGGCGCATTCCAACGCGTAGGTGCCGATTTCGGTCGGGTGAAACCACAGGCTTTCGTAGCGTCCCGGCACCACGTCGCGCTTAATCCGGAAGGCCGGGATGTAGAAGCTGTGGATGACGTCCTGCGAAGCCATGATGACACGGATGTCGCGATCGACGGGCACGTGCAGCGCGTCGATCTCGGCCTGGCCGTCGGGATGCTGCACCTTCCACATCCATTGCTTGCCGACGACGAAGATATCGAGCGTGTTAGGTGGCGCCTCATAGAGCCGGGCATAGAGATCGGCGCCCCAGAAGAACAACGCGATGAAGGCGACCAGCGTTGCCGTCGTCCAGCCGATCTCGATGACCCAGGATTTCTCCTCCTGGTTGGCGCGGCTGGCGCCGCTGCCGCTGCGATACTTGATGCAATAGACCAGCAGCAGCGCGAAGACGAGGCCGAGCATCAGGCCCGCGATGATGAGTTCGCCGATGAAAAGATTATCGACCTCATGCGCCAGGCTTCCGGCTTGCGGCAGGAGATTGAACATGCTCAGGCGCCCCGCCGCTTGCGCGCGAGCAGCAAGAGCAGCAGCGCGAAGCCGCCGACGCTAGCCGCCGCCAGCCAGCGCAGCGCGTCGCCAACCGCGAGATCGTAGCGTCCCGCCGCCGGATCGTAGTGGTAGCAAAGCAGCAGCAGCCGGGCTGCCGGCGCGCTGATTGTGCCGCGCGCCGCCTCGAACAGACCGAGCTGCAGATCGCGCGCGGTGTAGTCGACGCCCTGGATATAGCGGGCGAGGACGCCGCTGGGCGTCGCCAGGATAAGCCCGATCGGATGGGCGTATTGGTCGATCGACGCATCGTAGCGGTAGGGAAAGCCCGCCGCCTGGGCCACTCTTGCTAGGCTCGCGGCGTCGCCCGAGAGATAATGCCAGCCGGCTCCGGCCCGATGTCGCGTATAGAGGGCAAGGTCGGCCGCTTTGGCCTCGCTGGCATCGGCGGCGGTCTCGCGCGGATCGACGCTCACCACCGCCACGTCGAAATCCTTGCCTGCCGCGAGATCGAGACTGTCGAGCCGCTCCACCATGGATCGCCGCTCGATGCCGCAGAGATTGGGGCAGTGGAAATATCCCAGGAACAGCAGCAACGGCTTGCCGCGCAGGATATCGCCGAGGCGCAGAGCGTTGCCGTTTTCGTCTCGCAAGACCACGTCGAGCGGCAGCGTGTCGCCGAGGCGCTGGGCGACCGCGAGGCCAGAAAAATCCGCCGGGGTCAGCATCGATTGCGACCAGGCATGTCCCGCGAAAAGGCTCATGAACGCGGCGAGCATGAACTTCCTCATGGCACGTCACCGGAGGCTTTGGGCCAATCGGCGATGCCGGTGGCAGCGACGCGTCGCATCGCCTCGTCGATCGGGATATGCGCGCGGCGATGGACGGAATCGGCCCAGCCATAGGTCGAGAGGCGCTGATCCTCGACGGCGCGGAAGCGCGCCAGGTCGGCTGCCGGATCGACCTGCAATTGCGGCGCCGGCGAGGGCGGCTGGTCCAAGGGCGTATGGCGGCTTATGGAATGCGGGAAGACGACCAGCAGCATCCCTGCCGACAAAATAAGAAAACCGGTGAGGCTGAGCGCGATAATGCCGAGCAGGCGCGGCTCGACGTCCTTGTGTTCGTAACCCCAGCGGGTTTTGGGCTTGTCGCTCATCGCGGCTCTCCCGGCCGCAGGAACGCGGCGGCCATCGCCCCGACCAGCGTCAGCAGAGCCGCCAGATCGAGCCAGGCGCTCTGATCTCCACCGACGAGCCACAGGAATCCGAGCCAGCCACCGAATAGCGCTGCCGTCGCGGCAAGGCCGAGCCCGCGCGGGCTCTGCTTGGCGCTGCGGAACAGCAGCAGCAGGAAGGGCGCGATGAATTGACAAAGGATATTCGCGCCCAGCACGACGCCCCACGGCGCGGTCAGGCGCCGCGCGTACCAGACGATCTCGTCGGGCAAATTCTCTTCCCAGACGATAAGGAATTGCATGAAGGCGAGATAGGCGGTGATCAGCGTCGCGGCGAACAGCATGGTGCCGAGCGCCTGTAGCGTCCCGCGCTCGGTCTTGCCGCCGGCGATATAAAGCAGGATCGCCGCCGCGAGGGCGATCGAGAACCACGCCGCACTGACCAGCAGCCCGAAGACCGACGAGCTCCACGGCGCATCGAGCGACATCACCCAATCGATAGCGGCGAAGCTCAGGCTGAACAGCAGCAGGATCAATGCCGCCGGCGACGGCGCGCGGCGCGGCAGGCCGAGCCAGAGTCCGGTCCAGATCGCGACATAGACAATGCTGCGCAGCACGAAGAACGGCAAATTGAGATAAAGCGAATGCGAGGGGCTCGCCGGCAACGTCCAGGGATAGAGCCAGGGCGTGGCGATCAGCACAGGAATAAGAGCGAGCGCCAGCACCGGCAGCGTCGTCGCGCTTGCGTCCAGCACCGGCTGCAGCGGCGCAACCCAGCGCCCGCGACTGAGGGGTCCAAACGCGCGCAGCGCCAGTGCGCCCAGCGGCATGCTCGCGCCGAAGACGAAGGCGCCGAGCCAAGCCCGCGCCAGCGCTTGCGGCGCAAGTGCCAGCCCGATTGCGCAGCCGAGCAGGCCGAGCGCACCGATCCCGAGCGACCAAACCATCGGGCGCGACAGCGGCAGGTGTAAAGCGCGGGTCGCGCTCATTTGAGCTGCTCCCGCTGCGCCGGGGTCAGGCTCGCCGGGTCGACGCTCTGGCTTTGCTGCAAGGCGCGGAGATAGGCGACGATGGCCCAGCGATCCTGCGGCGCGATGCGGCCGGCAAAGCCGTACATCGCGCCATAGCCGTTGCCGATCACGTCGTAGAGCTGCCGGCTCGGCAAGGCGACCAGCGCAGGTGAAGCGAGATCGGGCGGCTGCGGAAATCCGCGCTGCACCACCATGCCGTTGCCGGCGCCGCTGCGGCCGTGGCAGGGCGCGCATTCGATGTCGAAGCGCTGCTGTCCACGCTGGACGAGGGCGAGAGAGAGCGCCGGCACGGGAAGCGCGGTTTCGCGGGGGACCGTGCCGGGCAGCGGCGCCGGCGCATCGCCGGGATAGGGCGAGGTCTTGTCCTGGTCGCTCATGTCCTGGAACGCCGCGAGAAAGAGCGCGGCGAGCGCCAGCACGGCCGGGGCCCAGCGCCGCAGCCTCATGGCGGCAGCTCATGGATGGCGACCGGCTTGCTGGCGCCGAGCAGCCGCGTCACCCGCGTTCTGGCATCGCGCCCATTGCCGAGCGGGACGGCGAGGAAGAAGCGATCGCTGCTGGCGCGGGCGAAATCGGGCGCCGCAAATATCCGGTCGTAGAAGCGTGGCAGCCGGGCGAGCAGCAGAAATCCGAAAAACCCCGCCAGCACCGCGCCGATCACCGTGCCCTCGAACAGGATCGGGCCGAAGGCGGGCCAGGACGCCAGCGGCCGGCCGCCGATATTGAGCGGATAGAGCACCGCCGAGGGCCAATATTGCGTGGCGGCGCCGGCCAGCAATCCGGCGACGCCACCGCAAAACACGATGGTCGGTAGGATGGAGTGGCGCGCCGCGATCATCGGCTCGAGCTCGGGGATCGCATAGGGCGTATAGGCGTCGCCCAGGATGATGCCATGCGCGCGCAAGGCCTGGGCCGCCGCGAGGATAGCGTCGGGATGGTCGAACTCGGCGACCAATATGCGGCTCATGCGCGCTTCTCCCGCTCGCGCCGCATCGCGCTCATCTCGCTCATCGCGACGATGGGGAGAAAGCGCAGGAAGAGGAGGATGCCGGTGAAGAAAAGACCGAAGCTCCCGAGCGTCGTCGCCCAATCCCAGAATGTCGGCCAATAGGAGCCGAAGGCCGAGGGCATGAAATCCTGCGCCAGGCTGGTCACCACCAGAAGATAGCGCTCGATCCACATGCCGATCATGACCGCGATGCAGATCGCAAAGAGCGGCATCGGTGCGCGACGTAAAACCCGCGACCACAACAATTGCGGCACGCACACATTGAGTAGCACGGTCGCCCAGAAAAACGGCGCGAAGGGGCCGATCAGCCGCGCGATAACCGTGTGATGATGGAAGACATCCGCGCTGTAGAGCTCGGCGAAGACCTCCATCGCATACGCGTAGCCGATGGCGACGCTGCTCGCGAGCAGCATCATGGCCAGGATGTCGAGGTGGTGCGGCGTGATGAGGTTGGCGAGCCCATAGAAGCGGCGGATGACGATCACCAGCGCCGTCACCATGCCGAATCCCGACAACATGGCGCCGAAGACGAAGAAGGGCGGGAATTCGGTCGAGTGCCAGCCCGGCGTCATTCCGGCAGCGAAATCCAAGCCGACGATGCTGTGGATTGAGACCACCGTCGGCGTCAGCAGCCCGGCGAATAGCAAATAGAGCACGCGGTAATGCCGCCAATGCTGTGCCGAGCCGCGCCAGCCTAGCGCCGCGAGGCCATAACAGAACTGGGCGAAGCGGCCGGTCGCGCGGTCGCGCAATGTCGCCAGATCGGGCAGCAATCCGAGATACCAGAACAGCACCGAGGCCATCACATAGACCATGATGGCGACGAAATCCCACAGTAGCGGGCTGCGGAATTGCGGCCAAGTCTGCATGGTCGCGGGATAGGGAAAGAGCCAGAAGAACAGCCAGGGCCGGCCGAGATGTAAAATCGGGAAGAGCCCGGCGCAGGCGGCGGCGAAGACCATCATCGATTCGGCGATGCGGGTGATCGGCGTGCGCCATTCCGAGCCGAGCAGATAGAAGATCGCCGAGATCAGCGTGCCGCCGCTGGCGATAGCGATCCACCAGACGTAGTTGACGATGGCGAGGCCCCAGGCCACCGGCATGTCGATGCCCCAGATGCCGACGCCGGCGATGAAGAGTGTGCCGATAGCGATGGTGAGCAGCAGGAGCAGTGCCAACGAAACGCTGAACCCCGCCCACCAGTAAAGCCCAGTCGGCCGCGTCAGCGCGATGGCGGAAACCTGCTCGGCGATGGCGGTGGCAGTCTGCACGGAATCGCGGCGCATCCGGCTCAGCCCTCCTTGATCGCTGGGTTGCGGTTGAGCACGCGCGCCGCATAAGAGGTGCGCGGGCGGGTATTCAACTCGCCCAGCAGCAGGTAATCGCGCGGATCGCCCTTGCGCCGGCGCACCGCGCTGGCAGGGTCGTTGATGTCGCCAAAGACAATCGCCTGGGTCGGGCAGGCGGCCTGGCAGGCGGTGACCACCTCGCCGTCCCTGACCGGGCGGTCGCCGATATCGGCGGCGATCTCCGCCTTGCGGATGCGCTGGATGCAATAGGTGCACTTCTCCATCACGCCGCGCGAGCGCACCGTGACGTCCGAGTTGCGCGAATGCGGGTCGCGCTGCTCCTCCTCGGCATAGCCGAAGAAATTGAAGCGCCGCACCTTGTAGGGACAGTTATTGGCGCAAAACCGCGTGCCGACGCAGCGGTTATAGACCATGGCGTTGACGCCCTCGCTGTCATGCGAGGTGGCCTCGACCGGGCAGACCACCTCGCAGGGCGCGTTCTCGCAATGCATGCAGGGCACTGGCTGGAACGCCGCTTCGGCGCTGGATCCCTCGCCGAATTCATAGGCGTCGACACGCAGCCACTGCATTTCGCGGCCGCGCGCGACTTCCGCCTTGCCGACGACGGGGATGTTGTTCTCGGCCTGGCAGGCGGTAACGCAAGCGCCGCAGCCGATGCAGGATGAGAGATCGATCGCCATGCCCCAGGCGCGCCCCGGATAATCGTGCGGCGTGTAGAGCGAGCTGGCGACCTCATGCGCGGCGGGCTGGGCCGCCTCGGCAAACGCGACGCGGCGCAAGAGATCATTGCCTTCCATGGTGTGGTGATGCTGCGTCGAGGCAAAGGCGTAGCGCGTGCCGGTTTTCGCGAGCTCGATCCCGGTGCGCTGCCATAGCGCGTTGCTGGCGCGCAACGGCCGGATGTCGAAGCCTTCGGCGATGAAGGCCACCGCCGATGCCGGGTTCTCGCCGATGACGCGGCCATAGCCGAGCGGCAGGGTCACGCAATCCTCCGCTTGGCCCGCGGCGACCAGCACTGGCGCGCGCAGCCCGTCATCGCCCGTCGCCAGCGTGACGATGTCGCCATCCGCGACGCCGAGCCGCTGCGCCGTCGCCGGGCCGAGCAGCGCGGCATTGTCCCAGGTGATACGGGTCAGCGGCCGCGGCAATTCCTGCAGCCAGGCATTGCCGATGAAGCGGCCGTCATAGGCGGCGGGGTCGGGACGGAAGATCGCGGTCAACCCGCTGCCGGCGGGAATCGCCGCCGGCAGACGGTCCCACAAATCGGACTTGATCGCGGCGGTGACCGGCGGCGCGGCACTCCCCGGCACGACGCCTTGCCGGAGCGCCGCCGACCAATCCGAATCGCTCGCCAAATGTTCGCGCCATTGCGCTCGGACAATCGCGGCGCCGTCGGGGTCGAGCGTGCCTTGCAGCGCCGCCAGCAATTCGATCGCCGAGCGGCCGCCAAACAGCGGCTTGGTCTGCGGCTGCAGGATGGTCGCCGTTCCGTCAAAGGCGCGCGCATCGCCCCAGGCTTCGAAGGGGTGCGCTTCCGGCACATGCCAATGGCACGCCTTCGCGGTTTGATCACGATAGGCGCCGAGATAGAGGCTGAAATTCGCTTGGCGGATGGCGCCGGCAAGATCGAGATCGATGGGCGCTGTATAGGCCGGGTCACCACCCAAGATCACCAGCATACCGACCTTGCCGGCTGCGAGATCGGCCATCAGTTCGGCAAGCGATCCGGGATCGCCGCCCAAGGGCTCGATCAGGATTTGCGGTGCGCCGAGCTTGGCGTTGATCGCCTGCACAATCGCCTGCTGCGCCGGCGGTAGGCCAGGGCCCGCATGGAGCAACGCCGCGCCACGGTTGCCGTTCAAATCCGCCGCCACTGCGGCGATCCATGTATTGAATTCGACCGGAGCGGGAGAGGCCGGGCCAGCGCCGAGCGAGCCCGTCAGCGCGCGCAGCACGATCTCGATCCGGTCCGGCGCCAGTGCCAGGCGATGATCCGCTGCGGCGCCGGTCAAATTGGGCGAGCTTTCCAGCGCATAGAGTCGGTTGCCGGCGCCGCGCCCGGCGGCAAAATCGCGGGCAAATGAGAGCCGGCCGGGAGCGAAATCGAGCAGGTCGCTGTCGACGCTCAAGATCACTTTCGCCTTATCGATGCGCGGGATGATCTCGAGCGGCCGGCCATAGGCGAGAGCGGCACCCTGCCAGGCATTATCGTGCCCGGCCGGCTCCCAGCGATGCCAGCGCACATCGCCATAGGCTTTTGCGAGATCGGCGATTTGCGCCCGCAGACTCGGCGCCGTGACGTGGCCGCTCAAGATCCGCAAGCCCTTGCCGGGCATCAGCGCCGCGCGCGCCTCGCCGATGGCGCGCTGGAAATCCGGCCAGTCGCGGATGCGGCCGTCGAAGACCAGCGCCTGGGCGCGGGCCGGATCGTAGAGATCGAGAATCGCCGCCTGGGCGACGCTGCTCGACCCGCCGCGGCTCGCCGGATGATCGGGATTGCCCTCGACCTGGATCGGACGGCCGCCCTGGTGGCGCACCAGCACGCCTTCCGCGTAGCCGCCGAGCTCGATCGCGGTGGCGTAGCGCGCCTCGGCGGTGGCGGTGGTGGCGGGATCGGCAATGACATTGGGCACGATGTCACGCGGCGGCGGATCGCCCGGGCCGATGCCGGCGGCAGCGAGCGTCGCGCTCATCATCTGGAGAAAACGCCGACGGTCGAGCGGCTCGGCACCCATCGCTTCCAGAACCGGATCGTGGCTGTGATTGCCGCTCATCGGTGGCACGTGGTGCAATCGGTGAGGCCGGTGAGATGGACGTGGTAGGCGTCGAGCAGCGCCGCCGGCGTGGGCGTCGCGACGTCGCGCTGCCAGCCCATGGCGAAGACGGCGTCATGCGGGCGCAAATTGGGCGCCGGGTCGCGATGGCAGTCGAGGCACCAGCCCATATTCATGCTGTGCACCTTCTGCATCAGCGGCATCCGGTCGACGCGGCCGTGGCAGGTCTCGCAGGCGACGCCCTTCGCGACATGGATGCTGTGGTCGAAATAGGCGTAATCCGGGATGTCGTCGACGCGGTTCCACACCAGCGGCGTCTTGTCGGCGAGGCTTTGGCGCACCGGCGCCAGCATCGGAGCGTTGGTCCAGATTTGCGAATGGCAGCTCATGCAGGTATCGCTGCTCGGCATGCCGGCATTGGCGGAGGTCTCGACCGTCTGGTGGCAGTAGCGGCAATCGAGGCCGAGCCCGCCGACGTGATGCTTATGGCTGAACGGCACCGGCTGATCCTGGATGAGGCCGATATGGGTCCAGTAATCGACCGCCGGCAGCGAAAAGGCGACGCCAATGGCGCCAAACCCGGCCAGGACCAGGACGATGAGCGCAAGTCGCGCCAGGAGATTGGTGCCGGGGGTGAACAGCATTCCCCTCACGCGCCTTTCATGCCCGACTCCCCGACAGCCTGCCGTCGAGCCTAATCCCCCGGCCGGCGAAGCGAAACTTTAAATCAGCTCGCACACCTTATCGGGCGGCACGGTAAGCGCGATCTTGGTCCGGTTCGGCATGCCGCCCCAGCGTGAAACTAAATAAGAGATAACTCGGCGGCATCGCACACCTTCCGGTGACGTAGGTGAAAGCTTCGGCTTAGGGTCTGTACCCAGTAAGCTCTTGAATGAGATGAGAAGGCGTGATTCAGCCTGGTTGGAGGTGGATCCTGCGGTTTGACCTGAGCGATGAGGAATGGACGATCTTGGCGCGGTTGCTGCCGGCGGCGCGACGCAGCGGTCGGGTGGATGACCGCAAGATCGTGAACGCGATCTTCTACGTGTTGCGCACGGGCATTCCATGGCAGGATTCATCGGAACGCTATGGGCCCTAATATGACGGCCTATAACCGTTTCAACCGTTGGACGGAGTGCAGCATCTAGCGCTGGGTGTTCGAGACGCTGGCCGCCAAATCAAGCGACAGTCTGCACCTGATCGATAGCACCATCGTCAAAGCCCACCGCGCCGCTGCTGGCGCAAAGGAGGGAGCAAAACCAGGCGACCCGCATCGCGATGCTCTTCGATAAACTTCCCCAAAACTTCCTTGCTGCCACAGCTCTCGTCGGCGCACTCTATTGGATCAAGTTGTGAGTCCAGACCCTAGTCTATTGTTTGGGTGTTCTAGCGAAGGTAACCAAGATGCCAGCTGTCACGGCAACGAGAGCGTTAGTCGGGTGCTGAGTGATGATCAACGTTCTAAAAAACCTGCTAATGGCTCCAGGGATCTTTCTCGACTATGTGGTTTCGATCAGATTTACGAGCAGGCTGGAGCTTGTGAGGCAGCTTCGCCGCCGCGGCGTTTATACCGAATCAATTCCCAAACCGTGCTTACAAGAATTAGCTGATAACGTTGTGTTCACGGGGATGCAAGTTGCTGAATTAACGCGGCGCAGTTGGCGCGAGACTGTTAGTGATCATCTCAAGAACGCGTCTTTGACCATCGCCAATATAATTGACGGCATATACAAGGACGATCCGCTATCGCGCGAACATACTTTGCAATTCATTGCGATCCTTCACAAATACCAGGTCCGTACCAAAAACAGCCCGCCAGTCGCGAAGCCTTTGAAATAGGCCGAAGAAATAAACTCCGAATTCTCCTGGCTAACTTGGCCGGCGCGCGGTTGAAGCTAGATATTTGGCCGCAATGTCGCGTCGAAGATTCCGTTACGCACTGTCGGATTTTCTTACAACTGTTTTTCCTGATTTTGTCACAAGCGTCCGTGAAATTATTGATAAAGTGTAACGGACTTGCGGCGCATGCAGCTAAGGAGAGCGTAATGTCATTCGCAAATATTGCTGGCGCTATCAGGAATCTTATTTCTGATTTTTTAGTCCAGGCGAATCATGTTCAAGTCGAACAAACAGATCAAATTGAACAAGTTGATCAAGCCGATCAAAACTTCGTTCGTCAGCAACAACAGCTTCACGTAAGGTTGAAAGATATCGCGGATCGCTATGCTCACGTTGGAGCCAAACTACGATAGCCGATTTGAATCTGAAGGTATCTCTGCGTGGCCTTAGTAAATTTCGACAAATATTACGCTGGAAAAGCCAGACACAATATTTTTTATAGACGATTTGCTTGAATCGGCGCGCGTGGTAACTGAAGAAAGAAGCCAGGACCCCGAGAACTAGAAGGAATGTAAATCGACACTCTATTGCTTACTTGAACTTCGGACGCGTTCTTAACCAGTACCGGTTTTGGTTTGGCACGCCGCGCCGTCCGTGACGCCGCCTTTTGAAGCGGAAGGATTAGCGTCGGAATACAAGTTCGGAGAGTGAGAGTTGCCGCTTTATTTGAGGCAGCGTTTTTATTTATTGATCCCTGCAATTGGTTTCGGGTGGCGGGGATTGGAGCCAAAGCCACGACTAGAGGTATCGGCCGGCCCAACACTGCTTGCGGTGTTTCCGATCGATCCGGCACGGCGTTTGATGAAAAACTAGCAGCGGCCTCTGGCATATCCAGTTTGTCGGCCTCTAGGGATTGCTGGGCGTCCGAGGCTTCGGCGGCCGCGACTTGCTCGCCGACCTGGGGGTGGGTTTCGGCCTTAGCGGCCTCCGCGGCTGCGGTGTCGGCTGCAGCTTGCTGGGTTTTGGCGGCCTCCGCGGCGGCGGTGTCGGCTGCGGCTTGCTGGGCCCTGGCGGCTTCCGCGGCAGCAGCGTCGGCCGCAACCTGGCGTTGCTGGTCGGCGGCGACCGTCGCGGTCAGGGTTTGCGCGGCGGCGTCGCGGCTGAGATGGATGCCCATCATGGTGCGGTCGTCGCCGATGACGACGCCATCCGGCTTCTGCTGGGCGCGAAAATTCTTCAGGTCGCTGTCAAGCGTGGCGATATCAACATCCTTACCGGCGATCTCGCGCGCCTTCGCCATGTCGCCATTCACCGCGTAGATGAAGGCGAGATTCTGCCGGTAGCGCAGCTTCGAATCCGGCAGCGCGACGAGATCGGTGAAGGTCTGGATCGCGGCCTTGCTGTCGCCGGCGAGGAACTGTGCCAGGCCGAGATTGTTGCGCAAGCCCTGGTGATCAGGGACCAACTTCAGGCCGGCCTGGTAGCTGCGAACGGCGAGGTCGTATTTGCCCATCATGCTATAGGCCACGCCGACAACGCTGTAGAGCGCGGGATCGTCCTTACGCGTGCTAAGCGCGATGGTGAATTGATCGATCGCCGCCTGCGGCGATCCCCGCATCAGCACGAGCTCGCCCATGCGGAAAGCGGCTTCGGAATCGTCGGGTACGATCTCCTGCAGCGCGTGATAGGTCTCGTAAGCCTCGGTGTATTGGCCGAGCGCGAGCTCGGCGGCGCCCAGGCGCCGCAACGGCGCCTGGGCTTTCGGATCGGCCTCTTGCGCGCTCCGGTAGAACGCGGCGGCGGCGGCGAAATCGCCGCGCGTCACCGCATCATCGCCACGCGCGAGCGCGGGCTTTTTCTCTTCAGCGGCGCGTTGCGCCGCGTCAGCAACCTGCTGCGCCGCAGTGACCGTCGGAGCATCTGATTTGCGCGCGAAGGGCGAGCTACTGCAGCCCGACAGTGCCAGCGTCGCCGCGGCGAAAACGGCGCAGAGGCACGGGGAAATTCGCGGAGAAAGCCGCGAACGTGATACGATTTCGAGCAGGCTGCGATTGGTTACAAACAAGGAATCACCTCGCTTAGGGTGCCTCCAGTGTCTGCGAGCTTGGTTAATTAACCTTGAATGACGGCGGATACAATTTTACCGCAGCGCAATACGGACCGCGTCGTTAATACTGATTAACATATTAATTAACAATTACTATAGAAAGAGTTGGGATGATGTATGTGCCGCGCCGGTAGTATGTTAACCGTAATTAACAATCAGTTCGATCGAGCTTCGGTTTTAAGGGACCACAATGTCGGTAAGGGCAACGGTTCTCTCTCAATTTGCGGAGGTGGCCAAAGCACAAAATCGCCAGTTAGCCGAGCTGTCTGACGGTTTAATACTCCTCGAATCTGGTCTCGATTCATTGTGTTTTGCAATTATCGTTACACGTCTCGAGGATAAGTTAGGTTGCGATCCATTCGCAGCTACGGAAAATATCCAGTTTCCAATAACTTTGGCCGATTTTATTAAGCTATACGAAGATGCCGCACCTTGAATTTCATTCTCTATGGGAATTGACCTATGTAGGTCACCCACCAGGACGTTTTCTTGCGGATCGGGGTGTCCGAGTAACGTTGGATGAATTGCGTGACGGGTCGATTATCGGTAATCACCTCGAAAAGCTTAAAGGACGCAACGTCCTTATCGCAACAAGCGATCAACTGACGACTGCTTTGGCGCTCATTGAGCTCGACGGGGTTGCGCAACGTCTAGTTCTTTGTCCACCAGGATTGCCCTCTGAGCATATTTCGTCAATCCTCGACGTCGCAACCATCGATGCGGTTATATCTGATCATCTGTCTCCAGAAACAGCGGCGCTTAATGTCGAACGCATCATTTGCGGTCCGCGCGTCGTTTCCGGTTCGTACGAGCACAGTAAAAGTTACGAGACCGAATGGGTACTTCTCACCTCAGGTACCAGCGGTCTTCCGAAGCTCGTTTCGCATACGTTATCAAGTCTGATGGGGGCGATTACGAACGACGAAACCCCAGAAGTCCCGACTGTATGGAGCACGTTTTACGACATTCGTCGTTATGGTGGCCTGCAGATTCTTCTTCGTGCGCTTCTGGGCCAAGCGTCGATCGTTCTCTCAGATGCGTCCGAATCAGTGGGCGACTTTCTGGTCCGTGCGGGCACGAATGGCGTTACGCGGATTTCCGGAACTCCGTCCCATTGGCGGCGTGTTCTCCTTAGCCCGATGAAGCACCGTATTAATCCCCAATATATACGCTTGTCCGGCGAAATTGCCGACCAAACGATTCTCGATAGCCTTCGTACTTTCTATCCGGCAGCAAAAATAAGTCATGCATTCGCTTCAACTGAAGCTGGCGTAGCTTTCGATGTCATTGATGGTTTCGCCGGCTTCCCAGCCAGTATAATTCAGCGACACGAAAGAGGCGTCGAGTTGAAGATCGAAAGCGGTTCTCTTCGAATTCGATCGCCGCGCGTTGCCAATGGCTACCTCGGCAACGAGGGCGATCGTATTGCAAGCGACCAAGGCTTCGTTGACACCGGCGACATGGTGGAATTACGAGGAGACCGTTATTATTTCGTGGGTCGGCGCGGCGGGGTTATCAACGTCGGCGGCATGAAGGTTTACCCAGAAGACGTTGAGGCGGTTATTAACCGCCATCCGCGAGTTCGGATGTCATTGGTCAAAGCGCGACGAAATTCCATCGTCGGAGCAATCGTCGTTGCTGATGTTGTCGCCGCGCCCGCGTCCGACATTGGCGGATCACCTTGCGATCTTAAAACACTCGAAACACAAATACTCGAATGGTGTCGCGAAGAACTCGCCCCGTACAAAGTTCCTGCCGCAATTCGTTTCGTATCGTCGATCAATGTCGGCGCATCAGGTAAGGTCGCGCGCGCCAATGTTTAACGTCATCGTAACTGGTGGAAGCCGAGGTCTCGGCTTCGCAATTGCGACCAAACTGGTTGATGCCGGTTATCAAGTTATCGTAATCGCGCGTCACGAGGCCATGCAGCCTGCGGCAAAGTCGATTGAACGGTCAGATAAACCGAAACTGCTTCATTTCCGATCGTTCGATTTGCGTGCTGTCGAAAATATTCCGCTCTTGGTCAAGAACCTCCGAAAGGAATTCGGGCCGATATACGCCCTAGTGAATAATGCGGCATGTGGCTTCAGTGGTATTTTGGCGACGATGCCAGATAAGGACATCAGAAGCATGGTCGAGCTCAATACCATATCGCCAATTATTCTAACGAAATACGTCGTGCGCTCTATGATGGTTGACGGAGGCGGGCGGATTATCAATATCAGTTCGATCGTGAGTACGACTGGGTACGCAGGGCTTGCAGGATACGCAGCAACAAAAGCATCGATGATTGGCTTTACGCGTTCGCTTGCGCGGGAAATCGGTCCACTCGGTATAACCGTCAACGCTATCGCACCAGGATTTTTGGATACCGATATGACGCATGGCCTTCGTGGGCTTCAGCGGAATAAAGTCGTGCAACGCGCGGCCTTACGGCGGCTTGCCGAGGTCGATGATGTTGCGAGTGCTGTCGAGTACTTGATCAGCGAAAAGGCAAAAAATATTACGGGCACGGTCCTGACAGTTGACGCTGGCAGCACGGCTTAGAATCCCCGGCGAAAATTACTCATAGCCACCCTTGGCCCTTACGAAAGCGCTCGTAGAGCTCAGCACCGAACGGAATATAAGTTTCACTCTCCGGGTCATCGATAAAAATCGGGTCGTCAATGAGTGGCACGTGATACGCGTCGCGTATCAGCAATTGCTTTTTAAGTTTAAACGTTTCGGTTATTTCGATTGAACGACAGAAGCGTAGAAATATCGGACGGGCATAGTTCGGCAGACGTTCGTTGAGCTGCTGTCGAAAATCATTGAGATTGAAATCTGCTGAAGTTACGAGGGCAGCCATACCGGCGCGGCCCTCTACTCCGTCAATCGCCACGCCGTAAACGACCGCGTCGATTACGCCGGTGCAAGCTGCGATAACGGTGACGATTTCTATGGTCGATAGATTTTCGCCTTTCCATCGAAACGTATCGCCGATGCGGTCTACAAAATAAAAGTATCCGTGTTCATCTTTTCTCATGAGATCACCGGTTCGAACCCATGCGTCACCAATCGAGAAGACATCTCGGATAATCTTTTTTTCGGAATCCTCTGTGTTGGTATAACCCTCGAACCGGCCAATTAGACTTTCATCATTACTTGGAATCTGTCCGATGGCTTCGCCAACTTCGTTGACGCTGCAGCGCATGCAATACGAATCTGTGCCTCGTATCGGTTCATTAGTATCGATATTACATTTAATTAGCGCGATAGATGCACGGTGCGATAGGAAAGACGGTATTCGCCCGATTGCCCCCGGCACTTCCTCACAATTAAACAGCGAAAAATTTCCTTCTGTTGCGGCATAGAATTCAAGAATTTGTGGGATGTGAAAGCGCTGCCGAAACGCATGCCACACCTCGATCTGGAGACCATTGCCGCAACACAATCGGAGCTGGTGGCTAGTCTCGAGCGGATGTGGCGGACCACTGACGAGATATCGGCAAAGTTCGCCGATATACTGAAAGAGAGTGCACTGCCACTCAAAGACGTCGTCCCAAAAGCGGGACGCGGAGAAACGCTGTCGGACTAAGACACTTCCGCCCGAAACTAGGATCGCCCCAATAGCGACGATGCCGCCAATGCTATGATACATCGGCAAGCAATTATACATTCGATCGCTTGGGCGTACGTCCATCATTCCGGCAAACCAATAACTCCACTGCAATAACCGGAAATGACTAATCTTGGCCGCCTTTGGTAACCCCGTAGTACCAGATGTATAAATGTGGAGCGCGATATCCGCATTGCGCGGTCTCTGGTATTCCAACCTACTAAGATCGACTTCGCCATACTGGAGGAGATCTTCGTCAATACGACGAAGGGGCAGATCTGTAGGTCCATAAATCCAATACGAAATCGGAATTTTAAGGGGCGGTATATTATCGATCCTATCGGCATATTCAGCGCCCATAATGATGTGCCGCGCCGCTGCGAGTTCCAATGCATGCGCGAGTGCGGTACCGTCAAGGTGCGTATTGATGAGTGAAACAATGGCGCCGACACGAGTTATTCCGAGCCAGATCGCCACATATTCAGGCCGATTCGACATAATGAGGCATACAACATCGCCCTTACCGAGCCCTTGTCGTAATGCCCACGCCGTATATTGAGACGATCGTGCTGCCAAGCTGTGATAGGTCAAGCGCTCGGAGTCAGAAATAAGAGCAGGGGCATCACCGAATTTGTCGGCAAGACCTTCAATGAGCGAAGGGAAAGTCAGTTGGCTATTTTGTAGGAGCGGCGCAGTCAGTTCTAGGGCGCGGAGCCACATTGCGCGCGACTTGGACTGGCTTGGTGTGGTCACGTTTTACCAATACCGCTAAAAGTTAATCGCCACCAGTTTTAACAACCTACACATTATCGCATTAAGTCATTGAATTTAGAATATGCCATGGGGGCTGCGTAGTTGAGCTTCTCGGACGTTCGATTCACGTCTAGCATTAACGTTAATGGCGTGTCGCCGTTAATAATTGATAGTCAAAGCTGTGATACGAGTTCTACGGAGTTGAAGAATTGAGCGAAAAAGATGTTGCCACCAAAACCCGACGATAGAACGCCTCGTCTTCGACGAGAAACGATCGCTATCCATGCGGGCTATGACAACGACCCCACGACAAAGGCCGTCGCGGTTCCCATCTATCAAACTGCTGCATTCGCATTCGATAGTGCGGAACATGGGGCAGCGCTTTTCAATCTTGAAGTTGAAGGGTATCGATACGGTCGAATCAGCAACCCAACCAATCGGGTGCTCGAACAACGCGTTGCGGAGCTCGAAGGCGGAGTGGATGCATTGTCGGTGAGTTCCGGGCAAGCGGCATTGCATTACGCAGTCCTTAACCTCACGGAAATGGGAACCAATATCGTATCTACTCCTAAACTCTATGGGACAACCCACACGCTATTTGCTCACATTTTACCGCGGTTCGGAATTACCACGCGATTCTCGGAAACAGATCACCCCAACGCCGTTGAAAAGCTTATTGATAAAGATACGAGGGGAATCTATTGCGAAAGCGTCGGCAACCCGGCCGGAAATATCTGCGATATCGAAGGCCTCGCTACGGTCGCTCATCGGAATGGAGTGCCCCTAATTGTCGATAATACGGTTGCCACACCGCTTCTGCTTCGCCCAATCGAGTATGGAGCCGACATCGTTGTCCACTCACTGACGAAATTCTTGGGGGGGCATGGAACAACGCTTGGAGGACTCATCGTCGATAGCGGAAATTTCCCGTGGTCCGACCATCCAAGCCGGTTTTCCATGTTCACCACGCCAGACCCGTCATATCACGACCTAAACTACGTGGAACATTTCGGGCGCGCAGCCTATATCGGGCGTTGCCGTAGCGTATTCATGAGAACGACGGGATCTATTTTGTCGCCGCTAAGCGCGTTCCTGTTGCTCCAAGGGATCGAAACGGTTGGTGTCCGGATGGATCGCCATGTCGATAATGCAAGGTGCGTTGCAGAATTTTTGCGTGCAGATTCACGCGTCGAATGGGTGGATTACGCCGGATTTTCCGACAATCCCTATCATCCCCTTGTAGAAAAATATCTCGGCGGCCGCGCATGTTCTTTGCTGACGTTTGGCGTTCGTGGTGGATACGAAGGGGGACGAAAATTTTATAACGCACTACAGCTGATTAAGCGGTTGGTAAATTTGGGCGACGTGAAAAGTCTAGCGTGCCATCCAGCGTCAACGACCCACCGGCAGATGTCGACGATCGAACAGGAAAAAGCCGGCGTTCGGCCGGAGATGATTCGACTGAGTGTTGGTATTGAGCACATCGACGATATAATCGACGACATTGAGCAAGCATTAGATGCCGCCACCGCTGACGCCAGCCATTCAAGTGGGCAGCATTAGGCATCCGAGAATGAAGCTGTCACGATCGAGCAAGAACTTGACCTTTGAGGCCACTGGTGTGCGTACCCGTGCCCGACCGGCCCTGGTGATTGGCCTTGTCAATAATGTGGAGGACTTAGGGCTCCGAACAACTGAAAGGCAATTTCGCGAACTGATTGCCGCAGCCTCGCAGAATATGGCCGTCCGGCTGAGAATATTTGCATTGCCCGAACTCAATCGGTCGGCAGCAACACAAGCTTATGTCGGCCAATACTATGAGGACATTAGCAACTTATGGACGGAGCCGGTTGATGGTCTAATCGTAACCGGAAGACAACCGACGACATTACAATTAACAGACGAGTTTTGCTGGCCGACGCTCACAAAATTGTTTGATTGGGCGCATGAGTATACCACGTCAACAATTTGGTCGTGTCTTGCTGCGCATGCCGCCGTACTACATGCCAGTCGTATAATGCGTCACCCGTTTCATGAGAAGCTTTCCGGCGTTTACACCTCGACCAAGGTCATCGACCATCCACTCTTGATTGGAATTCCCCAGCGTTGGAGAATCCCACAATCACGTTATAACGGGCTGCGCGAGCACGAACTTCGTTTCAATGGTTACGAAGTTCTGTCGCGCTCATCGAATGTCGATCCGGATATATTTATCAGAGATATGAAAAGCCTTTTTGTCTATGTGCAAGGCCATCCGGAATATGAACCCCATACCCTATTGCGAGAATACCGCAGAGACGTTGCCGCGTTCCTGGCTGGCGAGAATGAGCGCTATCCAAAATTGCCGCAGGGATATTTCGATCGGGAAACTGCAGCAATTTTGTCGGCGTTTCGCCAAAAAGCCCTTCGAGATCGTGATGCGAACTTACTTACGAGCTTTCCACTTGTTGCAGTAGAAGGAAAGCTGGATCACAGCTGGCATAAGTCAGCGGTTCGCTTTTATTTTAACTGGTTGTCCTACATCGCTGCGCAAAAAGCACAGCAATTCGATTTGGCCAAACTTTCTTCCGTACGAGAGCACACTTAAATCTAAGCGTGTGAGGGACGGCGTAGGGTTTCATAGAGAAGACGCGTCACGCAACAAATGACATCCTGCACAATATGAAAAATCAACAGACAGTGGGCGGATCTGATTTATTTCCATCGTCAGATGTTCGCAAACGCGTGGACGACTTCCTCACAGAGGAACTGAGCGAAGCAGCGGCACGTATCGCGCGCGGCACCGTTATGCCGACATTTGACCTAAGCACCTTTCGAAATGAACTACGCGAATTTGATTTTGAAAACCCGCGTCCGCTCGACGCTATATTGTCGTGGGTGATTTCACAAATGGAACATGGGCTCGTTCATGTTACAAATCCTCGGTATTTCGGGCTATTTAATCCGATGCCGTCGTTCCCTGCGCGCTGCGCTGATCGTATCGCCGCCGAATTCAATCCGCAGTTAGCAACCTCAACGACATCACCCGCTGCAGTCGAAATTGAATCACACGTTATTCGTGCCGTTGCTCGACGTGCTGGCCTTAGCGACCATAGTACCGGTCATTTTACAACGGGAGGTGCCGAAGCCAATTACACGGCGCTGATTTGCGCGCTGACGCAGGCAGATCCCCGTTTTGCGGCCGAGGGTGCGCGAGCCTTTAAGGGATCTCCCGTATTTTATGTCTCGAAAGAAAGCCATTTGGCTTGGCTAAAAATTGCACATCAAGCGGGAATAGGTCGCGACGCCGCGCGTTTCGTGATGACTGATGGCCACGGTCGGATGGATGCACAGGCTCTTGCCAGTGCAATATTGGCGGACCAAGCGCAAGGCTGCGTTCCGATTATGATCGCCGCGACTGCGGGAACGACCAATGCCGGGATGATTGACCCTCTCAGCGCATGTGCTGAGATCGCGCGCCGCTTAGGTATTTGGTATCACGTCGACGCAGCCTGGGGGGGTGCCGCGATTGCTAGTCCGCAACTCCGGCCCTTACTCCTCGGCATCGAGGAAGCAGATTCGATCACTATCGATGGCCATAAGTGGTTGGCAACAACCATGGGCTGCGGAATGTTTATCACTCAGCGAACCGATGCGCTGGAATCTGCTTTTCATGTTGCGTCGGATTTTATGCCGTCAAACATTCCCAATCGCGATCCCTATGTAACTTCGATCCAGTGGTCGCGACGTTTTCTCGGATTACGGCTTTTTCTCTCGCTAGCGACAGTAGGATGGGAGGGCTACGCAGCGCATGTCGAGCGATCGGTTACCCTTGCCGCAATGCTAAAGCAGAGACTGTTATCGCTGGGGTGGACCATCGCCAATGATTCATCGCTCGCGGTTTTATGCCTTGAACCGCCCGCGGCCATTGGCACAGCACGCTCTATCGTCAGCCGCATCTTACGCGCTGGCCATGTTTGGGTTTCCCTCGCGACCTTTGAAGGGCGCGAAATCATTCGTGCGTGTGTAACGCACGGTGAAACGTCGCCGACGGAGATCACAGAACTCGTTTCGGCTTTGCAAGAATCTGGCGAACCATTCGCTTGATACTAAATCGGTTGACTTTCCGGATTTTTGGCTTCGCATCGCGTGCGGTCACTTCTATAATTTGGTCCATAATTCGGGATCATGAAGCATGACCGTCGGGATTGACAAAGCAGCGCCGGGCACAATGCACAGCGCCAAAAACCAGGGCGCGAGCACAGAAACTCCTGAGCTTTCTATTATTGTCGTGAGTTACGGCACGCGTGATATGACGATCGAATGTCTTGGATCGGTGGTTCGGCAAACCCAAAGTACCTCCTATGAGGTTCTCGTAGTCGATAACGCCTCCGCTGACGGTTCTGCCGAGGCGATAGCGCGGCGTTTTCCCACATTCCATGTCATGGCACAGAAAGAGAATCTGGGTTTTGCAGCGGCCAATAACCTGGCGGCATATGCCGCGAAGGGGCGCTATCTTCTCCTTCTCAATCCGGACACCGTTGTGCTTGATCGTGCGATCGACCGGTTACACGAGTTCGCAATTGCGAACCCAAGTTGCCGGATATTCGGCGGTCGCACCGTATTTGCGGATGGGTCACTGAATCCCGGATCGTGTTGGGGCCGTATCACGCTGTGGACGCTATTCTGCTTTGCCGTAGGATTGACCTCGTTAAAGAGGAGTCGCGTTTTCAACAGTGAAGGTTACGGAGGCTGGGGAAGAGATACGATTCGACAAGTCCATACGATCAGCGGATGTTTTTTCCTGATCGATCGCCAGTTGTGGCAAGAATTAAATGGGTTCGATCCATTATTCTTTATGTACGGAGAAGAAGCCGACCTCTGTGAGCGTGCGTCAAAGCTTGGCGCTAAGCCAAGCATTACACCTGCCGCCACCATTATCCATTATGACGGCGCTTCAGAGCCGGACCAAACCGAGCAGAGAATAAAAGTGCTCGCTGGTCGTGTCACATTAATGCGGCGCCATTGGTCTTATTCGGCGTGCGTTCTGGGCAGTTTTTTATATGCCATGTTGCCTCTCTCTCGCGTGCTTGTCTTCGGTGTAATGGGGAGTGTCACTCGAAATTCGGTTTATCGGCAAAAAGCAACAATGTGGAAAGACGTATGGCGACACCGCCAGCGTTGGATCAATGGCTGGAATGACGCAGGGGTTCGGGCCGCACGCGACGTTCCACGCTCTTAAAAGACACTTTTTTTTGCTTGAACTGCGATTAACCAATGCGCGCCAGCCGACCCTTCCAGTATGTTCGACGCGAACCGGCATAAGACATTGGATAAGCCATGAATCGAGACGTCACAATTGTTCTCTACCATCACATTTCTGAGCGAGAGAGCGGGCTAACTAATCAATTGGGCCTATCCACTAAGCCCGACGTATTTGAGAAACATATAAAATATTTTTCCAAGAATTACGATTTTGTAAGCCCGACGGATCTTCTCGAAGGCCACCTGCCGCGTAAATCGCTTATTGTGACCTTCGATGATGCGTATCGGTCTGTCCTGGATATCGCGTGTCCAACCTTACGAGCGGTTGGCGCTCCTTCGCTTTTCTTTGTCAATCCGACAACGCTCATGTCTGACGTCGTACCGATCGACAACATTTTATCATACGTTCTTGATGAGCTGGGCTTGGACGCCGTTCTGTCGTTGTTAGATGTTCCGGCGGGTCAAGTGACGTCTATCGCCCAACTTTTTGGCAAAATTGTCTCTCAGATGAACAATGCGGACGTTCACGCAGCAAAGCTCCGCCTCCTATCGGCAATTGGGACAGAAGAAGGCGCATTGCGCCAGTCTTCTCAGCTTTTTCTTGAACAAAAAGATATTGAATCACTTTTGAAGTATGACGTCGAGATTGGAAATCATTCTATGAGCCATATTTTTTTCCGTTCTCTTTCTCCAGATGAATTGAAGGAAGAAATATGTGGAAGTCGCGCCATCCTCAAACGCCTTACATCGAAACCAATCCATTATCTTAGTATTCCCTACGGCAACGAAATTGACGCGACCTCAGAAGTCCTCGAAATTGCGCGCGGCTGTGGTCATCGAGCAATCTTTCTGGCGCATGCAAAGAGCAACATGTTCTGGCGACAGCAAGATGTCTATTTTCGTATCAGTATGGGTAATTCCCCACCTGAAACGCTTGGCCTAAAGCTCCGCCTTATGCCCGTCCTACGATCAATCAGGGATATGGTGAGCGTTTGGAATTAAATACAAAGCGGACAGGAGCGGTGATTGCTCTTCTTTGGTCACGATTACTGTCCGGTAGTAGGTTTTAGAGATTCGGTTGCGTCGAGTTGAAGTTGTTTGGCTTGACTACATGCCTCATCAACGCAGTTGTAATCCGGGCAAGCTCCAAGCGTTGTGAGTCCACGCTGTCCGTTGCCGCTGTCGGCGCCAGTTCCGATTGGCGCTCCACCAAATGCCATGCAGGACTGCGTGATGTGATTTCCGCCGGAAGCATCTTTATAGTTCGCTATGCCCGCAATCAGAAGGACGAGATTGTTTTTACGAATTCCATCGAGAATCGACACGGGTAATGTAATCAATGATCCTTGAACCTCCGCCCCTGGCGCAACTACCGCGATGCTAACGGGCAGCGTTTTGTGTGAGAGATCGCCCGACTGAATGATTAGTGGAAAGCCATGAAGAAGCCCATAGGCCGTCAGAAGCGTTAGGTTATGCGTTTCCGTCGTTCCATTGTTTTTCCATATCGGCGTGGCGGTAGATACGATCTGTCCATCTTGCCGATAACTGGTAGTGGCGAAGTTGACGCGGTTGTAAGCGACGGCAGCGGGTAATTGACGTCCCGCTACAGCGATCGCGTTCGCAGTAGTAATTTGCTGGTTAGCGCTTTCGAGCGCGTGCTGAGCTTCCGTTGTTACATGTCGCGACTGACGGATAGCGACGAAGCTGACGATTAGTAATATCAGAACGAGAAATGTAGAAATAACGTAAATAAGAACGGTCCGCTGGCGCCATTTTGCGATTTTCCGGTCGCCTTGTTGATTCGGAAGCGTCATCGCGTGAGATTGCGATCAGCGCTTATCAAGAGAGCAGGCTGATCATGCTTGCAGGAAAGACTCGCGTAACAATGCGAGCCATTACAGGGCCGCCATATTTGGGGAGAAACACTGCAAATCATTTTCATCTAATGCTCTTTTGTGCATTTGAACTTAACTCAACACCAAATCGATGACGCGTCGAGGACCGCTATTTGGTGTTTTGCAACGTCGTTAATAGAGGTACCCCTAAAGGAGCTCAGTTAGAGACGCGCCGATGCCTACATTTCCGCCACCCTACTGATATCTCTGCCATCAGACTGACCATAAAATCGGCGGATTTCATTGCGAATCCGGCATCCTTCCGATATCAAAAATGCCGCAGCTCCTCGACGATGCGAGGTCAATTCGGCGTTCTTAATATAATGGTAAACGTCATAAACGACAATATTGGGAGATTTACGTGGCCATAAAGCGAGAAAGGGCCTTAGCGGCTGTCGAGCCCCTTTCATTGCTTTATGGGTCAATATCACATCACCTTCAGAGCCCTAGAGACACCTTGCCTATGCCTGAAACGCTCAGCAATCGCATGGACGGGGTTCCGTTAGATGGCTCCGCCGCCGCGCATGAAGGTGCTTTTAACCCAAAGCTCAGTCACCTCTCGAACATTCGTTCGCGCACGATTTCGGAGCATGATCTCTTTGCTGTCGCAAATCTTTTAGGCGATGGCCTCGACTACGATAGCCGGTTTTATCTGCATGTTTTAACGTGCTTGATTAAACATCCCACTCCGAATGGATTTCCAAAATACGGATATTTGCTCGAACATGACGGCCGACTAGTTGGGGCTATTCTCCTAATCTTCACGAGACTCCAGATCGGTCAAGAGACGACGCTTCGATGCCACGTAACCAATTGGTATGTGAAGCCAAATTATCGCGCCTATGCGGCCTTATTTTTTATAAAAGCGCTCGGCCACAAGGATGTCAATTATTTGAATATCTCTGCACTGCCCGCCGCACAGCCGATCTTAGATATCCAGGGATTTTCAAAATACAGTCGCGGACAGTTCTTTGCGCTTCCAGCGTTACATCTAATGTCAGGTAGTGCTGACGCTAGAATTATTGATGTTAATTCTGTGCCCGACGTGCCGTTCAAGGCTTTTGAACGAGAACTGCTTCTGGATCACGCTAAATATGGCTGCATAAGTTTCTGGTGCGCGACGCAGGAAGAAGCTTATCCATTCGTATTTCGGACACATCTCACCAAAAAGCTGTGGCCCGACGTCCGGCTCATCTATTGTCGGGACGTTCAGGATTTGGTTCGGTTCGCACGGCCGATAGGGTTGTTTCTCGCACGGCAGGGCAAATTCATTGTTCGCATCGATGCCAATGGACCGGTCCCCGGTCTCAGAGGAAAATATTTCGATCAGATAGAACCACGATGGTACAAAGGGCCGATTCAGCCGCGACTCGGCGACTTAGCTTACACACAGTTTGCGATGTGCGGAGGTCGGCGAAGCTATTTCTCGAATAATTATCTTCCAAAAAGCGAATCGCCGGAAGATGGCGCAAGCGCACCATCGGTAGAGCTACGTTAATCCTGTCGGTTTGACTTCCGAAACTTCGTCAATTATTCGACGAACTACGCGCCGTCATCCCAACTCACCCGATGTATTATTTTGATCAATCCGTTTGCAAGGGCTTCGCGTGCGGCGAAGCTCTGCGTTTGTATTTAGGGCTATTGTGGCGGCAAGCATCACCCCCGGAAAGGCATCGATTTATATTGAATTTTCTCCGAATGGATTACAGATTGCCAAGTGCGCAGTCCGATGAGTGGCGCGATCTAAAATTCGAGATCGCGCTATAAAAAAGTTCTCCGGGCGATACAGCGTCCAAGGCGAGACATGTTAGCTGGGGCTAGTATCGCAGAGCGGCAGAAGTCGTATTCTGATGTTGGGGGGCAGGTCATGATCCAAAGCTTTCGAAAGCGCGCGACAGATTTATCGCAGCGAACCAATGTGATAGAAGGGCAAAGGTACCGCGAAGCCAAATCATGGCTATGGGGTAACCCATCCCCCGTCTGGGTCGTAGAATCCGTCGGCGTAGCGCGCGACGGCATTGAATATGCGGAGCTTTTTTGTGCTACGGAATCGTCCCTGCGAAAAAAACTATCGACCACGGTGCTGAAAGATCGGCAACGTTTTGGGCATGCTGAATTGTTGGCCGCTAAGAACTCTTAGAGACGCATTTATTGTCTAATAGAGACGAGCTGCCGGTGCCCGGCCGTCAGCGCTAAGCGCCTATTGGGTCCGATAGAATTGAAATTGATCTGGGGATAAAGCCATAAAACTGTGGATAACCTTCCGCCACTAAGGGGTTTGATGGGCTTCGAACGGAGCGGCGTTATCCCAACCCGATAGTGCAGGGTATAGATGTCCTGGGGACTAGTGTTGGGGGAGGGTTATGGCGAATTATCGCTTTTATTTCCTTGGCACCGACAATCATATTATTGGCGTGGAAACGAATGATTTCCGCGACGATGCTGAGGCGGCCCGGTTCGCAATGACTTTAATTGCGAAAAATGCCAGGCCTAATGCGGTTGAGATTTGGGATCATGATCGTCGGATATCGCGACATTCTCGCTCCATTTAGCGGTCACCGCTGCCACCTTGGGGATAGCGAATGAGCGTGCTTGGCCATGCTCAAGCCACAGCGCAGTGGGAATGTGGCCTGTTTCGAATCCGAAATGCATCTTCCCTGAAACTGGGAGCCTTGGATTGAGCAAGGTTATGCTCCAGTACCTAGATCGGTTGAGTGGATGGTGACGATCGTCCGAAGATCGCTCCTCTTTGGCATATCTATCTATGCGGCGTTCTTAATTAACACGGCGGATGCTGCGCAATATATGAATGGCGATGATTTACTGCGTAATTGCGATGGTAATGGAATTCGCTATGGGCTGTGTTTGGGCTATGTCGAAGGTGTCGTGGACGACGCAGATATGGTGCGCCTTAAATCCGGACGGCCCGAATGTGTTCCGCCCGGCGTTGAGGCAGGGCAGCTCGTCGATATCGTCGTTAATTATTTACGTGAAAATCCGGCGCGTCGAAAAGTGGCCGCTGGCTTCTCGATAACCGACGCCATCGGAGCGGCGTGGGGTTGCAAATTATCCGGCGCGAATTGAGCGCTGCGATTGTTTTTTATCGCGCTCATCCGGAGGATATGCGCCGGGTGCTTTCGATCGATTGATGAGCGAGCTTCGGTCGCGCTAATTGGTGCTTGTGAGACTGATCGGCGCTCGTTCCTAATGGTATAAGATGACGCGGCAATAAGGGCGAATTCTTAATCCGGTCAGTCTGTCTTAAGAACCCCAATCGAACGCACATCCGATGAACCTGCTCGGACGGAAGGACGACCGGGTCGTCTGGCAAATTCATTCTCGCGATGGAAATTCGGGAGCGTCCGCGTTCGAAAATTACTGCTGCAGACGCGAGAGCCGAACGCAAGGTGATGTTGGGGGGCGTCGCTGGCAGGGCTCCGATTCGAACCAACCAAATCGCTGTTTTGGCGTCGATAATGTCTAGTAATTGAGGATCGGCCTTTTCCATAGTTTTGCGTACTCGATGTTGGTCAGGGGCGATGCGAGGAGCCATTCAATGGCAAGGTTAAGCGTAATTATTAAAGAAATTCATAACGATCCACACACGTAGAAATTGCCTATAACTGGAAAGAGCACATAAATTTCGGTACCATAAAAAAATGACAGCAACGCGGAAAACAGCACAGTCGTTTAGAGTCGAGTTGAGCGACGTACCTCCGGTCGTTCTAGATAAAGAGGGCGCGCCCATACTGAATGCTTGCGTTCATCATATTTTATTCCCATATCGTCGCATCGAGTCAGCTGAGGGAAAAGTTTGGCAGACATCTGGTCCGGCTGTCGCAGACATTAGCGTGGAGGACATCTATTACGCTGGCGTCCCGGTCACATCTCGTACGCCATCTGCGGAAAAAGCCAATTTCGATAAAGGTCAGGATTTACACGATGCATCTCGAAAGATGCTATCGCAGGACGAAGCGCAAACGCCCTCTCAAGAAGGCGAGAAGCGATCAGCGGGTATATCACTGAAATCTCGGAAAAGCGGACCGCCGATCAAATAGTTCTGCCGACCTCTCGGTCGTCTGAAACCCGAATGTATGAGTGTCCCGGCGTTTTTCAAGAATTAATTGGTGATGCAGTAGTCACCTGGACGCGCGATAACTTCGCGAGAGGACTGACGCCAACCTGTGGGGGAGTAACTAACTGTCAAAATCGAAAGGGTAGGTTGGGCTCTGCAAAACCGACTGGCGATACCACGCGAATGTAAAAAATGGCCTCGCCGGAGGGGAGGAGTGGAGTGGACCGGTGAGGCCTGTCGTGAAGAGCCAATAACTTTTCACTAGCGATAGTAACACTTTAGATCGGAAGCGACGATGATCTATATGGAGGTGATGACAAAGGTGAAGCGGCGATATTCATCATCCCGAGCCCACCAATATTCATCGCTCCCACGTTGGCCATGGATGTGATAGGTCGTGAGGACTTCCTCTAATACCTCAAGAGCTGTCTCCCGATCGCCATATGCGCCAGACAGTATTTTGGTCTGACCATCCTTTTCACTCGTGCGCTTAATAACGAAGCTCATCATTTTCTCATCGTCGAGACGCCGCCTGCATTGCGGTAACGGTGCTTGATCGTCTTGAGGCTCGGGTCACATATCCAAAGTGAGGGACGTTCCTAATTTCGGTTTAGCGAGCGATGTACCAAAAGGGCTGACGTAATAAGCATCATTTCGCCGTCGTTCATCTGATCGCGAAAATTCGCCCGAGCTACGTCGCCCGCAGTTTCGTCAGAGGTTGCTTGTATAAGGCGGTCGTGTATCGCTACGCATTGTGCGGCGACGCGATTGGCGATGATGACGGGATCCGATGTGCCGTCGTCTAAACGGTCGATATTGCGAAGCACGCAAGCCTGCCACTCTTGCTGGAGAGAATGCTTTTCGGCCTCCTTGGATGCGGACGAACAGTTTGTTGCCAGCAGAAGCGATGCCATCAACACCGTCCGGGTCATCTTGGCCCGTGCCATCTACGTCACAAACCTTCCCATAAAGTCGCAGATCCTTTTTTGCTGTTTGGAATCCACGTAGCGATACTAGACTTACCTCCGCCCTACACGACACGCGATCAAAATTATCACTATTCCGTCTACAGCATAAAAAATAATGCCAGCACTCTAAGTACTCTCATACATCCACAGCCCAGTCTTTTGGAAGCCCATTCGCTAAGCCTGCAACCTCAACAATGTTGCGTACCTCATAGAAGCCCCAAAGCAGCGCTGCATTGAGCATATCGATTAACTCCTTCGCTGATGCGTCACTAAGAATTCACGGCGCACTTTGATGGCAAATCGAGACCATTATGGAGTGGGGTTCTCGCGTTCGTGCGATACGATCGCGATGGCCGCGTCAAGATCAAGCTCAGGGTGATTATGAATACGCTCTCTATATATGGTCTGCGCATCGTCTGACATCCCTCGGGCGTAGAGGTCTTGCAGATCGCGGCGCTCATCGGTGCAAACAGATAAGATCGCCTGTGCGACCACAGACGGGTCCGATTTATGATCATCAAGCCGTATCGCCGCTCGAATCAGGCAATTGACGTAAGCATCGGAAAGTGTGGTTTCCTCAGCTGGATCGACCCGCACCCCTGTTGTCGTCGCAGGTGCACAACTTCCTAATGCCAGACAAAGTATGATGGTCATGGCCGCGGTTCTCATAATCTTTGTTCCTACGCTTGACGGTATAAAATCGCACTCTTCACACGAATCTGGCGGGGGAGGAGCGGACAAGCATGTTTGAACGCACGCTGCTCTGGCCGTCGCATGAGGCTTGTTATTTTGAACATTATCAGTCGGGCGCCAGCTCGGTAGAATTGTGACGGTGCGAGCAGAGCTAAAAACTATCGGCTAGTTTTGCTTAGGGAATGTCGCGCAGATAGCGCATACGAATTCGTCGACGCCTACTACGCCTCGGTGGGTCGAACATGACGGCAAGGAGCGACCAGATCAAAAGGACAAGAAATATCGCGCTGAAAATAAGCAGCGACAATGGCAGATTGCCCAAGCCAATTGAGAATGTAACAATTACCGACCCCATGGCCGTAAGCCAGCCGATACATAGCAAAGCCCAATGTAATGTGTGGCGCATTTGAATAACTCCTCGGCTCCTTGCACTAGCATATGAGGGAACAAGGAACCTGACTACCGTTTCAGCAGTCCAATGTCTGCTCGCTCAATTCGAAGCTTTGTATTGCTAATTCTACCGCGGCGCAGCGGGACAGGGCGGGCTTTTGCCTCGCACCCAGAAGCTTTTTGCTGCAGCTGCGTAGCCCCCACACGAGGTGAGGTCGTCTCGGGCATCAACAATCTGGCAAGGGACCAATGTTTGAAAACACTTGCCGAAATTGCATCGCCGCGCATAAACCAACACCTTGCCAGCCCCATCGATTGCCACGCAATTAGTACAAATTCTTAGCAAAACGTGTTGCGAGCTTTAACAGATAAGGCATGCTTTGCCGCACACGTGGAGAAGCTCCGCCGGCCCTTGTTCATTCACCCGGTGGGGTTTCTTTACGCGATATCGAGCGGCTGCCGAAGTCTCAGGAGAGCTAGCGGAATAGTCGGAACCGCAGCCTCCCCCGTAAACTAAAGCGCATGTAAAGCGGCTCGACGATATAGCTGCAAACTAACCAGGCCGAAGCCGATCAGCATCGTTGCTGAAGTTGGCGGTCACGTGTCTTTCCAACACTGACTAGGGCTTTTCGCTGCTACTTGGATGCGCTTGGTCACCCGTGCCAGCGCGAATTGCGAGCGCTCGCTGTTCGAGCGATTCCGCCTCAGCGGAATTTCCTTGCGCGCGATAAACCTGCGAGAGTTCGATAAGGGTGGTTGCTACAGTCGGATCCTCGGGACCGAGCATCTTCTCATTAATTGCCAGCGCGCGCTTATAGAGTGGCACCGCCTGATCGTAATGGCCTTGCGCACGATAGAGGTCGGCGAGATTGGCGAGACTCGTTGCGACATCGAGGTGATCAGGACCGAGTGTTTTCTCGTTGATTGCCAGCGCGCGCTTGAAAAGCGGCTCCGCGTCGGCAAGGCGGCCCTCTTCCTCATAAAGGCTGGCCAGGTTATTGAGACTAATGGCGATCGTGGGATCATCGGAGCCCAGCACTTTCTCCCGGATTCCTAGTGCGCGCTCGTAGAATGGCTCAGCATCGAGATAGCGGGCTTGGTCGTCATAAAGCTCCCCCAAAGTATCTAAACTTGTTGCAACAATGGGGTCGTACGGACCGAGTGCTTTCTCGCGGATCGCCAACGCATACTGACAGAGCGGTTCCGCCTCGGCATAGTTGCTCTGCGCAAGGTAGAGCGCAGCCAAGTTATTGAGGCTGGTGGCATAAGCGATACTCTCTGTACCGGATTCGGTTTTAGCGAGGTCGATTGCTTGCTTCGCCCACGTCTCTGCCTCCGAATATTTCCGGGCAACAAAAAGAGCATGAGTTTGCCGCCATGCCGTGTTAAGCGCGTCAGATTGAGCAACGGCGGATGCAGTCAGAAAGAGCGATAGCGCCGCAAGCATAAAAAGTAATCTAAGTATCATCGTTTCGACACCGCATACGGTGAGAAGCGCGTCGTCGTTTCGGTAAGCTTTTTATTCCTTCACGAACTGCAGCGAGCAGGGACGTCCCTCAACACGCGTGCCAGTCCCGGTTGAACCCTCGAAGTGAGCATTGATGTTGTAGCCATAACTGGTGCCCATGGGGGTATCGCGTCCCGGCACGAATTCCTTCGAGCCAGTGCGACCCTTGGCGTAGAGCTTGGCAGACCCATCGGCAGCAATTTTACCGTCGATTTGTAGCGAGCTTGGTTCGCCGACGATGCCCTGCTCGCCATGAAAGACACCGCCTTTCACGACGCTGGTGAAGCGATAGGAGTAGCCTAACCCTCCTCTCGAATCCTCACAGGAAACAGTGGTCTGCCAGCTACCGTCCAAATGCGCTGTATCCGATGCCATGGATACTCGCGGTAAGAGCATAACCGTCACCACCAACGCGAGTTCGGCAATTTGGTAATTTTGAAATTTGCGCATTTCGGTATTCTCCCAACGCTATTACCGAGTATGGCGTAGCAGCCGCAGAAATTACCCATCGTCAAAGATCCAACCCCGATTCGCCACCCCACGAAGAAATGAACCACCAATCGGCTGACATCGCCTATAGCCGTGATCGATGCAGGGGATCCTACCTCGTAACTCTATCGATCTTCGCCAGGTCACGGCGGCGATCTCGGCCTTTGCATCAAAGAGCGACCGAGGTCGAAGGAGAGAGTTTAGATATTACCCTAGTTTTTGGCGTTTATGCTTTGTTCTAGACTGCAATGCCAGGCTGAGGCAGCAAGACATCTCCCATCCTGGCGGATAGCGATGAGCACGTTTGATGGTTCAGACTTGGTTCGGATGCATCGGGGGAAGACGCAGCGGTCTTCCCAGCGCCAAGGTGGGCATGCGCTCTCAGAACAGGGCGACCTTGAAGCTAGAGAAGGGCGGTAAGGAAGTGCACAAATGCATGGAAGCGTCTCCTCCCTACGATCAATAATGATCGCGAGCGGATTACCCGTGCGCCAAGGCAAGACCGGTGATCGACGCTTGAGATCAGTGAGTGGCGCTTTCGTAATGGCCACAATCGATAAAGCGATGCCCAATGCGTATAAGGACACCCAACCTGTATTAGAGGGCAGTCGCCACGATGTTGAAGGTGCTCTTCAGGCTAACGCCAATGCTCGTGACGGCAGTCACGATAACAACAGCGATCAGTGAGATAATAAGACTATACTCGATTGCGGTCACACCGGTCTCGTCACGAACGAGCTTCAAAAGGAATTTCATAATCTGCGTCTCCTCGAGAGAATTGCCATCGGCTGGCGTGGGTTGAATTAGAAATGGTTCGTACTTCGCGTTTGGCTGTCTGCATTGCCCGAGTAATCGATAGAGATAAGTTTTCGTAAATACAATAAAATCTTATGGTGAATTTTCAAAAAGATACTGATTATTATTAACCTTACCAACGACGACGTTTTAGACCGCTACCCATTTCGACGAACCGATATTTAGGCAAGCCAATCAAATCACTTGCGCGACTGGGCGCCGCTTCTTGATGCCCATTCTAACAAGGGGCGGGCCTTTTGTAGGAACCCACAACGCCTATTCGCTAAACAGAGCCGATTGGGTTTTACGCTTTATGGATGAGATGAATCTCAGGCAAGCTTAAGAACGGAAGCGAACTCGCCACGCGCCAAAGCCACTATTTGCTAGGCTAAGCGAGAGTTCTCGCATTGAGCGGCGGCAAAACCGCAGATCAACCATCGTAAAGCCGATCCCTTATCTATCAACCGAAAGCGGCGGCGAGCCAGGCGGCCCGAAGGTCGAATTCTGCGCCATCGTGCAACCGTCATAAAATCAGCACACGGCTGAAACCTTCGCCGACTAATTTAGCCAGGCGCGACGATAGGGCTGCGCAGTAATGATAGTTGGAGGATAGCATGGAGAATTCTCAAAAACTCGCCGATCATCACGAACAGGCTGCCAATCACTACGAGCTTGCGGCTGAGCACCACCGCCAAGCTGCGTTCCATCATCGTGGCAAAGACACGACGAAGGCGGTGAATCACGCGCATACCGCACAGGGCCATCATCATCACGCCAATCATCACGCAACTGAAGCAAGCAAGCTACACGCCGATTCGCCTAGCGAAGCGGAGGTCGAATAGCATCGCTCGACCCGGTACTGACACTCTGCAGTTGCTCATGAACGAGCCCGAGATGCGCTATCGGCTAATCCCCGAACCGAGTTTTGATGAGCTTTTGGCCGATGGGATCATGGATATCGTGCTCGGGAACGCCGGAATAAGCCGCGCCGAATTACGGCGACATCTCGAAGAGACGGGGCGACGTCGCGACAATCACTCGAGGTAGACACTTTGACGAGCTCCAATTGGCCCTACGACCTCCCTTAGGAGGTCGCCATCGGATTATCGAGGGTTACGGGCTGGCGCCAAGACGCTGTAATCCCAGATGGGCATCGTTGTTATCGGGATCGAGCTTCAGTGCTGCGCGATAGTCGGCAATTGCCTTATCGCGTTGGCCCTCGTTTTCATAATCCGAACCGCGAATGTCATATAAAATAGCCTGGCGTCCCGTGGTTTCTTGGCCCGATTGGAGCAGCGCGGTGCACCCGCTGATCCCGGTTTCGAGATTGTCGCTCGTGCAATTCAGCACATTGTCTTCTCTGGTCTGTGCGAAGGCAGGTAGCGCCGCCAACGTCAAGGCCAATCCGATTAAAAGTCGCATGTTTCCTCACCTGCTTATGGGGCGAGGATAGATCGGCTTTGAGCAAGCGGCTAGCCGCACGATAGCGAAGTTATTCGATGGGGAAACCGGTCCCGTACTCCGTATAAATTGAGCGGTAGGGTTATTTTCTTACCCCAAATACCCTCGGCCGCCAGGCGACTTGCGACTATTTTTTTTGACTGATCACAGAATGGTACTTTTGCTTGCGTTTGCCGCAAGCCTGCTCTGCCATATCGTAACCGCAACCGCCGGGTCGAGGTTTCTGGCACGGAACTGTGGCACCCCATTGGAGACGCGCAAAGATGTGGAGCTAATCCGGATTTTCGAGGTGGGTTGGAACTCCGCAGATCTCAAACTTGAACTGACGGCCTTCCTTATTGCGAGTCCACCAAAAGCATCCTTCGATGATGATCCCGTGTTGCGCGTAGCCCTCGACTAACTGCTTTGCTATCCGCTCGGCAGATGATTTATCGCCATAGGCACCAGGCAATATCTGGCGCTTTGAGCGACCGTTTATTTTGCTGGTGCGGACGATAACAAGTGCCATTTTTTTGGACCGGGGCCGACGACCCAAAACCTAAATACGGCCAACATTAAGCCAGATAATGGCACCGCAAATCGCAATGAGACCCATGATAAGGGCACATTCGAAAACAGTGAGGCCGGCTTTGTGGGTCAGTAATTTGCGAAGCGGATGCACGACGTTCCTAATATGCGATGGGCTTCAGTGCAGCCCCCGCTTTAAGAAATTTTGCTGGATCCTGTGGGCGGTGGTCGAACAGCACCTCATAATGAAGATGGGGCCCAGTGCTGCGGCCGGTCGAGCCAAGCTCGGCGATTTGCTGATGCGCACCGACAAACTGGCCCGGCGATACTAAAATGCGATCGAGATGGGCATAGCGGGTGACGAGACCATTGCCATGGTCAATATCAATACAGAAGCCATAAGCATCCTTGATGCCAACGAAGATGATCTGGCCGGGTGCCGTGCTGAAGACGGGGGAACGGAACGGTGCCTCGAGATCGAGCCCGGTGTGATAGGCAAGCCGGCCGTTGAAGGGGTCGCGGCGGGGGCCGAAGGGGCTACCGATCTGGTAATCCACCAGTGGTGCTGCAAAGGGCATTGTTTTCAAGATTGAACGCAGCAGGGCGAGGCGGTCATCGCCCTGTGGCGCCATATCCATGGATCCTAGCGCGACGAAAGGTCCACCTTCTGCCTCACGGCTTGCACGGCGTAATAGTTTTTCAGGATCGAGCCCGGCCTGGCGGAGCTTTGCTAAATGGGCCCGCTCTTCGCTAAACCGCGCTTGGTCGGGAAGTGCCGGCTCGGGCGTTGGGGGGTTAATTTGGTGGAGGCGAATAGGCGGGTTAATCTCGTGGAATTGAAAGGGCAGCGCCGATGGCGTCGCAACTGCGAGGGGGGCTATGGCCCGAGTTGGCGCTAGAACTGCTAGAGGGGTTAGGGCCGGAGGTGCTGCTAGATGAGCGGCCAATGATGCAGAGACGATGAAACCCGCAACCAGGAGGACAGAAGCCCCAAGACACTTCGCTTTGCGTAGCTTTGCCGCCTGCAACAGTGTTTGGCGGGCTTGCCTGATGTTGAACCTCGGCACGGGCGGTCCTTTGGGGCGGGAGGAGGCGTCGTGCTGATAAGCTTAGCCTCAAACCCCTAGCGAGCCCTTAACCTTAAGACCCCTATCGGTTGGGTTGGCCAAGGTCCCTGACCGCAACTAAAGCCTCGATAACCACTTTTTAAGCCTATTGCTAATTTCGGCGCTGGTCCCGCCCGGCGCGCTCCCGGATGTGAAATTTATACTCGCGGCCCTCTGCGTCGCGCGCCCACCAACCTCCGATCAATTCATCGCGGCCGTGCTCTTTGTATTCTGCGAGGGCTTTTTCGAGGGCCTCTTCCGCCGCCTTTGTCGTACCGTAAAAGCCCTGCAGCAGCGTCCGCGTCACACGACCCCCCGCCTCATTGATCCGGACAATCATGCACGACATACCATTACTTCCTTCATGATCCCGCCAGCGATGCCAAAACTCCTCTCTAAAGGAGGGGCGGCCTACCCATAGCGTTGCGCACAAGAGGGTGGATGGTCATGGCGTGATTACCGCTTTTCGAGAGCGGTGATAGGCGCCCTCTCGGCTTTGCGCTTCCTCGAAGGTTTCATAGAAGAGGGGGCTGCAGTCCCGCTATCGGGACATGAGGTCGAGACTGTCCATAGAGGACCACCATTTTGACTAATCTTAGAGACGCGATATTTCTCCATACCGCCAATATGGCACAATTTGGCGCGATGCCCTAGGGGTGGGGAGTCTAGACTAATCTGCTATTCAAGCTGTCAGATCTGCCATCCCTAGCTCTCGGATGTCTTCGCTAAACCAAGGTCGCGCCATTTTCCCGGAGATATAAAAGCTGCTCCGCCGTTGCGTCGGCGGGCGGCAGCACCCGAAGTATATCGGTTGTTGGTGTGGCCTTGATCTTCCGGACCCAGGCTAACGCCGCCGCGAAATGCGGCAGACAGTGGTGTTGTTTTGCCCTGACACTTTTCGGCGGGTATGAGGCGACATACCATCGTCCCTCGAAACTCAATGGAACTCCTGTAATGCTGCTAGCAGTTTTATGACCAATAGAATGGGATTTCTAATCTGAGGACGCGCCTAGAATGAGTTTCTAATCTTAGGACGCGCCTTCAACCGAGACGAAGTGTGCAATCATTTCGGGCTCGGTCACCTTCGCTTTTTCATCCTGATCGCCAAGCCCAATCAATGTCGCGGTGAAGACGACTTTTTGCCCAAGCTTGATATCGGCGAGCGCGTTGTAAAGCGGGGTGTCATGTTGAATGAGCGTGTGGGCCTGAATATCGGGCGAGGAATTACTCCAGGTTTGCACGGTGAGACCGGGTGCTATGGCAATGATAACCCACGCATCGCCGTCATCATTGGTGCCCATACTGTCGACCGTGCCAGTCCAATTGGTGACCCGATCATTGGGCGTGGCTTTCTTCATATCGGCGAGCATGCGGCGATAGACGGCGGATGATTTGAGGGGATTGGCCGAATTCTTGTAGGGCTCCTGCGCCGCTTGCCAAGCGGCGATGTAATCGGCCTCGGATTTGGGAAGTTTTTCTACCGCTGCCGCCGGTGGCGCTTCAGCGACCCGCTCGACGGGCTCGACGGGACTCGCCAATGGCACGTCATCCGCTTCCGCCGGTTTGGAAATCAACGCGACCAGCTCTGGCGGTGGGCTAATCGTTGACGTAGGCGTGGGGCTAATCATCGCCGTTGGTGCGGGGCCAATCGTCGACGTCGGTGTGGGGCTAATTGTGGATGGGGGTGTATCGGATGGCTGTAGCGTTGTAACGGGCAGATCGGAGGGGTGCGTTGGCACCATACTCCATGGCTCGCGGCAATTGTTTACGTAAGGGTAGTAAGCGCGCGCCGATGCGCAATAATACCAAACATCTCCAGCGCTCGCTTGTGGCGTTAGTATGAGAAACGAAGCGGCGGCAGCAGCAAAGCTAATTGTCTTATTCATCAATATCTCCCCAAGCGTGCCGTCGATCCCTCATATGACGGCCAAAATGAACGGTACGTTTACGGGAGTTAACGACCGGTTAGCGTCTGACAATTGCCGAATTGTTGTTGCTCAATTGACGTCGTGTTGTTGATTGAGATTGGCATCGTTATGCTCCAATGCATTGTCCCAACTAGGGAGTGCCTGGATCGCTTATCTTTTCAGGATCGCAAATTCAGGATCGCGATCGGTCGGAAAACGGTTAGGCGCCGTTTAGGTTACTCTTTCGTAAAACCGCAGCGCTTCGCCGCGACTTTGACTTTCCCGACAGCCGCTCGATAAGCATTTGTCCCGATAGCTTTTGCAAACGAGCAAACACCCTGGCGAGTTGGGCTCCGTCTTTTCGCAGTAGTCTTGGCAGACCTACTGACGGTCGGTGCAGCTGTTAGACGCAAATGTCCGGTATTAGGTTGCAAACGGGCCTAGGGCTTTTCCTAGGGTTTTTGCTGCCTAGAACCGCTAAGTCGTCCTATCCCATTAGCTCCGCATTAAATAGTTGTGGGGTAAAACGACCGACCTTCGGGGGATACTCATGCTGGCCAGAATCAAAACGGTCCTTCAGGACTTGGCAATTGACGATACCGGCGGCACCACGATGGAATACGGGCTCGTCGCGGCGCTCATGTCCATCGTCATTGTCAGCGCTTTGGGCAGCATCGCTACCAAGCTCAAAACCGAGTACACCACGCTATCGAGCGCGCTCTAGCACCCGCCTCCCGGACTGCTAGGCGCTATCTCTAAGCTGTCCTATCCTTGCCGCATAAGCACGGCAGGAGACATAAATGAATCCATTCAAAACCTTCACGCTGACATGGTGGCAGGCCGGTTTTTTCAAAGCCGGACTGCTTGCGCTAGGGCTTGCGATTGGGGCCCATTGGAGCGATTTTTTCGGCGGCTATCTTGTTGTTCTTATAATTGTGGCCGTCGTCTGCTTGGCTTACATCACCTACGCGTGGGCGAAGCAATAGCTGTCCTACAAAGTCCGGGTAAATCCTTCTAAGTCCGACCTTAAAACCAGTAGTGCTCTGATTTAATTCAGGCCCGTTTGCTACCTAATACCGCAAATGTCGGGTGCACCACTGAGAGAAGAGAGCCCATCCCGATAAGGAGACTGTAAACGATAAACCACCCACGCCCGTGCGGTCGGGGTGCTCCAATCGATTGAAGCATTATGCCCCGCGCCCCAAGCGCATGCGGCCAAGTTCTGTTAAAACGGCCCCTCCCAATATTTTCCGGACAAATCCCAAATCGGCTAAGCGGGTTACGTCTTTACCGTTGAACAATCGGCTTGGAGTGCCGGTTGCTAAGCCCTGCAGTGCTGCGAATTGCTGCTCAGAAAGGGGTTTATCCAAATCAGACATTGCCATGAGCGGAATATGGCATGGCGGGTGAAAAAACCCTAGAGGGGGAGAGATCGACGGGAGGAGAGTTTCGTTGGCGGTATAGAGATAGGCTAAGGGCGGTATAGAGATAGGTTAGAGGCGGTTTAGAGATAGGCTGGGCAGTTGGCCCCATCTAATATTCTGGTTTGGTGCATAGCTGAGGGGAACACAATGACGATGCTGCATAGCGCTCGCATGCGTGCTTTTATTGCAGCGATCGTGGTTGTTTGCGCGGCGATCTTGTTTATAACGCCAGACCCAGCGGTCGCGGTAGAGCAATCACCAGGCGGCTTTCTCCACAGCATCTACGACCACTATCTGGGTGACAAGGCTCCCGGTGTCCCACTAAAGACCCACGCCAAAATCCGCCGTTATTTCGAGTCTTCATTGGCTGCCCTCATCATCAATGACGAGATTGCAGCGGCCAAGCGCAACGAAGCTCCAACGCTCGACGGCGATCCCTTTGTCGACGCGCAGGAATGGCATATTCCCGCGATCGATATCCGGATTGAGCGCACGGGTGACACTAAAGCAGTGGGGGTAGTGGCCTTCCAGAATTTTGACACGCCCGTTACGGTGACGCTTGAGCTCGTGAAGCTGAAAGCTGCTTGGAAGATCAGCGACATCACCTGGGGTGACGAGACCTTGCGCGACCTCTACAACGCAACACCGAAGTGAGGAGGGGGCCGAAAAGGACTTGCTCCTCTGCGAGGATCAACGCTCCTTTTTAGTGGTGAGATCCCTCAGCATGGCGTTGTCTTGCGTCGCATCTGCCAAGTCTTTCTTCAGCTTAGCGTTTTCGGCCTCGAGCGTCCGAATCCGCCGTTGGTCATAGTTATTGACATCGGTGCAACTGGGCCCTGGCGGTGGTGGTGGGGGCGCGGATTTAAAGAGGTTCGCAAAGGGGTTGCTGACGGGGGTTTGGCAAGCAGCGAGGCCGGCCGCTAGGACAAAAAGCACAATAAAAGTGCAGACTGGACGCTGCTTTTTCATAGTTGATACTGCCTTTTCATTTGCCGACCGTTGCTAACCAACATTCTAAGCTGTCTTATGTTCCGGCAAAAGCTGTAGAGGGACAAGGTTTTTAAAGCAACTCTGGCTATCGCTCATAAGTTACACCGGAATTTAACTTAAATCCTGTCGGATCCTTAGGGGTTCTTCACACGGGCGCCTTAGTTTTTATACCTATGCATCAACCGGCTAATACTGATACGCGCCCGGCTAATACTGATCCAGGCCGCCCGGCGCCAACCCACCGATTGGGCATTGTGGCTGATGTCATCGCCATGGTCATGGCAATGTGGGCAGATGTCGCGATCTCGAACAATCAATCTAATATTGATCCGCTCCGCCGTGCGCGAACCCTGAGATTTGGAATTGCGGGCGTTGTCATTGTCGTGGTCATGGCAATGTGGGCCGGGGTCTCGATCTCGATCAATCAATCGCGTGACACCGCATTGAAAGCTATGAATTCCGACGCCGCCAATCTCGCCTTCGCATTTGACGAAGAAGTTACGCATACGCTCGATATCATTGCCGGAGTTATGGACGCGGTCGCCAACCGCATGGCGGTCAAGGGATCGGACATGAATATTTACGCGTGGTCGCGCCAATTTCCGATTGTGACAGGTCCCATTATCGAGGGCGGCATCATTGCACCCGACGGTGTGCTGATTTCCGGGACGAAAACACCGGATCTGCTGCCAACCGATGTCAATGATTACGGGCAATTCCGGCGCCAACTCGACGCGAAGTATAGGGGTCTCTTCATCGGAACGCCAGTGAGCAGCCACGTCTACAATCAAATGGTGATCCCGATTAGCCGGCGCGTCGAGAGCAAAGACGGCCGTTTCATCGGCACATTAATTTTCTTGGTGTCACCAGCGAAGCTAACCAGTCTCTACAAATCAATAAATCTTGGCGATCATGGAAGTATCACATTGGTTGGCAATGGCGGCGTTGTGCTCGCCCGCTTCAGCAAGAGCAGTCCAGGCGGACTCGACGGCATCGGACAATCATCCACCAACATGGTCAATCCGGAATCGATCGCAGAAGACGGTCAAGGATCTTATGTCGCTGAGAACCCGATCGACCACATCACGCGTCTTTACAGCTACCGCCGCGGTGCGGACTATCCGCTCCTGATATCGGTAGGGTTGGATTATGACGACGGGCTGGCTCTGTCCCGGGGTCATGCCAAGACGATGTCGGCGCTTGCGACGATTGCCACTCTTCTGCTCAGTGGGTTCGCCTTATATCTCATTCGCGAAATTGGCAACCGTGCCAAACGCGATGTCGAACTGGCGGCTAAGAGCCAAAAGCTGGAGCTCACGAACGCCGAATTGGTCGAGAGCAAAGAACGCGCTGAGGTGGCCAATCAGGCGAAATCGCTCTTCCTCGCCAATATGAGCCATGAGCTTCGAACGCCGCTCAACGCCATTATCGGTTTCTCCCAGATCATCAAGGATGAGATCATGGGCCCGGTTGGTAAGCCCCTTTATGTCGATTACGCGAAAGATATATGCGGCGCCGGTGAGCATTTGCTCGAGATCATCAGTAACCTCCTCGACATCTCAAAAATCGAGGCAGGCAAGACGGAGCTTGCGGACGACCTCGTCGATGTGACCGAAATTGTGAACGCCAGTTTTTCGGCCGTGCGTATTCAGGCGGATAAAAAGAGGATCACGCTCTCCGCCGATATTCCGCCGGGAATGCCGCTTATTCGGGGGGATGCAACGCGGCTCCGCCAAGTCCTGATCAATATCTTATCGAACGCGGTCAAATTCACCCCGGCCGGTCACGTCACCGTATCCCTCGCATGCGATGCCGCGCGCGGGTTTAGTTTAACGGTCGCCGATACCGGCATCGGCATGTCACCGGACGAGGTTACCAAAGCGCTGGAACCCTTCGGCCAGATCGAAAACGCCATCACCAAGAAATATGAGGGAACGGGTCTTGGGCTGCCCTTAGCGAAGCGCTTGGTCGAGCTCCATGGCGGTCGCCTCACTGTCGCAAGCGCCAAGGATGTTGGCACGACCATCCGTGTACTATTGCCACCCGACCGTCTCGTCCTCACGGTTGCAGAGGTGACGGGATTTCCCGCGACCGCCGCTGTGGTGCGACGTCGCGCCTGAGTGAAGGCCGTCGCGGCCCGCGACTACGCCGGCATTGCGCAGGAGATGGCTCGGCTTAGGCAAGCGGATCCCCCGAAGCGCGCTTGGATGATTTCGAGAATAATCTCTTAATAAAAAGGGGGCTGCGGAGAGCAGCCCCCTTATCCGAAATCTCAGTCAGATCAGGCGGAGAAAGAGCGCGCGGTGTTGCGCCGCTTCAATTGAAGGCCGACGAGGCCGAAGCCGATCAGCATCATGGCCCAGGTTGCCGGTTCAGGCACACCAGACACGGCAGTCGGGTCGAAATCATAGGTGGTATCGGAGCCGCTCACGCCAATGGTGAAGTCATCGACATTGCCGTTGAATTGATCCGTCGGGTTGGTCTCGCCGACGAAGAATATAAGACCGCCAAGCCCGACATTCTCCAGGCTCCCCGGGCCGCGGGTATTGACGATGGTCGGATCGCCGCCCAAGGTTTCGATGGCGCTGATGCAGCTCGATAACGATGCGACGCCGCTTCCCGGAGAGCCGCAGCCGGCGATGCCTTGGTTGTCCCACAAGCCACCGCTCAATACATTCCAACTCTGCCAGGTGTCTAGCGCGGTGGCACCCTGATTGGGCAGGCTCGGATTGCCAGTCGTCGGCGTCTGATAGGGCGGCTCGAAGAAGAGCTGATCATAGGCGTCCGAGCCAGCCAGGCCGGTCGCTATCTCGATCTCTAGAACAGGAAATTGCTGGGTGTTGTTCACCGTGTCGTAAGTCGAATAAGTGAGCGTGGTGAGGGAGCTAAGCTGCGTCCCGGAATAGCCGGTGGTGCTCAGGTTCTCCGAACCGTCGCCGCCGATCGTGCCGTTACCGGTCGCAAGATTGGCGCTGCCAATACCGATGGGCGGCGTCGCCGGTCCTACCACCATTCCGCCGCTGCCGGTCGGATTGGCGCCGACTATGTTGTTTCCATCCATATTGGCGAAGGCCCAGCTACCCATGCTGGTCGGCGTCACGACGACGACAGAAGCCTTGGCCGGCAAAGCCAAGGCGCCAGCGAAGCCAAGGCCGAGGAGTAGACAGGCAATTGGTTTAACGACTCTATCCATGACTAGTCTCCCAACGTATTGGTTTGTCGGCTGGCGTCGTGCCCAAACCGTTAAGATTAACTATATCTGAATTGTCCTAATCGGCCTCATTTTTAACGACGACATGTGTAAAGAGATTTTACAGGTGTCGCATTTTCTGACGACCGAATGCGCGGTGATGGAACTAATGTAGCGCGTCACCCAACACCGCTACTTCCATGATTTCATTTAGGGTCTACCGAGGCGACGAGACAATGTCGCCCGAGCGGTCGATCGCGTAAGAAAAAGGGGCCGCCCGCAGGCAGCCCCTTCTTAACAAGCCTTGGTCAGTTAGGCGGTGAAAGAGCGAGCCGCGTTGCGTCGCTTCAACTGGAGACCGACCAACCCGAATCCAATCAGCATCATCGCCCAGGTCGCAGGTTCAGGAACTGCGGATGTGGCGTTGATGTACTCGGTCACCGAGCCGAGCGAATCGCTGTTCGCTGTATCCACTAAAGAAAGAGTGACTTCATAGTTGCCGGGCGCATTCGGATCGAAACCAAGCACAATCGGGAGGATAGAGAATGAAAAGTTCTCGGCGTTCTGAAAACCCGTGTCGGTCGCCAGGTTTGCGGCACTCACAGTGTTATCGGGTGGGCTCGATGGCCCCCAGCCTGCATTATCTGTAAGGGAGGTGAGAGGGTTGAAGCTGATGGTGTCCGAGTTGCCAAGGTTTGTGAGAGTAATCGTTGGTGTGATCCCGCTCAGAGTAAGCCCACTGTTGCCGGCGGCGCCACCCGGTTGAAGGTTAACCGAAAACACGAAGTCCCAAAGTGCATCACCGCCGGAAGTGCCGGTCGGGACATTGTAAATGTTGGTGGATGTCGGCGTTACATTTCCAACAAAACGTAATTCCGTCGCAAGCCCTAACTCGACGCCGTTCTCGATATCGACCGTAAAGCCATTGTTCGGATTTCCAGTGCCGAAGTAAACTCCGGGCGGCGATACCAAGCTGGTGTCGTAAGTGATGGCGGCGTTTGCGGTGCCGGACAACGCTATTGCGAGCGCTCCCAAAGCCACAGCAAATCCAAGCTGTTTCGCGCTTTGCAAAATTTTTGATTGCATGAATGTCCCCTAAAAGCACGTGCACCCTCATGGGCGCTATCGTGGGTGTAGAATGCAATTGATCGTAGTCTATGAATTTAGTCGAATACACTATAAAGGCGCATCAACGCTTAGATATATATGAGAGGTTGCATTTGAGCATCTAGGGTCGTTGTAAAGAAATCGGACACCGTGTCCTAAAGCTTTACAATCGCCTACAGTCTTAAGTTCTACTAAGACCTTGTTCTTGGGTAGTGCATCAGTTTGAAAAATACCGTCGAGAGATTTGATTTAACCCAGGTTTCCGGCCCGCTCATTACGGGGCTATGCCTGAACGGCAGAGCTAAGCGCCACCAGCGCTCATACCAGCTCGCTAAGCTCGTCGTGGATAGGCCGCGCGCAAAAGCCTAAGATTGGGTCGAGAGCTTTTTCTTGACAACTGTTAGCAAGGCTGCTTCGCTTTCTTCTAGTGTTGTTATATATGGAGGCTCGCGTGTTGAAAATCATGTTCGGATTATTGCTTCTTCTCGGTGCCACCCCTGCATGGGCGGCTACGTTCGTACCCGGCCCGGAAATCGGCGCGAATATCCCAGTGCTGGCTGTGGTTGGCGGCATTGCGCTTATCGCTGGTGCGACCATCTTTTTCAGGCGACAGCGCAAATAGCGCGAGCCATTTATTTGACAAAACGACAAGCCGCCGTAGGGCGGTTTTTTATTGGTGGATTGCGGCAGCTAACTTTGTCCATTCGGGGGCCGATGGTACTTCGCAAGCGGCCGGATGGAAGATCTTAAGATAAAAATCACTTCGTAGCGTGCGATTTTTTATCTGTAGGATGGACCGGATCTCTTCCATCGCATAGCGGACAAGCCAAGTCGTTCGCGCTGCCTGATCATAGATCGTATCGTTATACCAATATGTAACATCCTCGCCGGGAAGACGTAATATTTGAGAAAGTTCTTCGGTTTCGCCAGAAAGTGGCATCTTGAGGATGCGGAAATATCCCGTGCAAGACAGATCTTTAAATTCCCAGATCAAAAATCCGTCGTGTAAGGCATTGAGTTGGTCCACATAGATCAGCGAACCAAATGCGGTTTCCGGTGCCAGCTCTGTCTGCGGTCCTGATTCGAGAATGCCGACCCCGGAGATTAGTCGGGTTCCCCAGGCGAGAAACAGAAGTGCAAGTAAGGATATCAAGGCTACGCGCCGCAGTGGCACGGGCTAAACTATCCTTGTCGCGTTGTTGCGCGGCGAGACGTCATTAGAACCAAACCTACAATCGATATAAGCATTATAGCACTTACGATAGTGACACCGGTTCCATTATGCCAAAATACGTATGATGCGTAGGAGGGAGCCATTAGCATGATCCTTATTTCATTAATAAGGATTATGACCACAAAGGTTCCAGCAAGCGCGGCAAAATCCAATCTCGTAAAATACAGCCGATACATCTTGATGATTGATACCCACATCAGCGCACCCAGCGAAAGATTATGAAAAGCCGAGCATCCGGCTACTATTTCTATAGTGTAACCGCTCTGTGCTGATATCTGATTGAATTGTGCCGTGTAACCAGTACCTAACGAAGTCAGAATTTTTGCAGCGGCCGAGGCTTCGATTCCAATAAAATAAGGAGCGGCCATAATGAACAATCGAGGTCCCCACAACTCATGTATGGCACAAGCGATCAGTATCTGCCCTATCGACGATAGCAACGGTTCATCACCCCGTCGTAATACGAAGACAAGCCCAATTGCCGTCGCTGAAATCCAAGAGATGGTATGGCCGGGCAGCACGGTACCAGCCAATAACACCATAAGCGCGAGGAGATCGGACCGGCGCAGGATCAACCGGTCTCCGATATCAGCAAAGAGTTTGAGTAGTGATGCAAAGGCGAGTAGCTCGCCGATATCCAAACCAAAATTATCCACCAACCAGCCTATTGGCTGGGACTGAATGTAGGATCCGAGGACTTTATTCCAAAGCCCGGCAGTAAAAATCAGCAACGCCATGACCGTTAGAATTGAACGATCGGTCGGCCTTACGAATGAGCGGATGATAACGTTGGTGGACATCTGGAAATAACGGCCAATCGCGGACGAAACAAGAGTTCAGCATTAAACCTCTCGTCGATCTGCGCGTCAATCTCGGTGGATTCGACTTTGTGCTTTCAGTTTGAATTTTCTTCGGTCGGCTTAATGAGATACGGGATTCCCCTGAACTGATAAATGCGGTCTGTTGTTTTGTGCACTGAGAGATAATCATGGACCGCACGGGAACAGCCATCCCACATGTAATAGTCGTCTAATATAATGATCCCCCCGGGCATCACTTGTGGGTACAGATTATTCAAGCACTCCATCGTCGGTTCGTACCAATCGCCATCAAGCCGAAGTATCGCAATCGGTTCCGGTAATTTAAAGCCCGGTAATGTCTGGTTAAACCACCCTTGGATCACGGTGTATTTTCCTGCCGCGGACATGCGCATTGCGGTTTCGGCAAACGAGCGTTCGGCACGGCAATTATCAAAATACACTGGCGAAGTCTTATCGCGCTGATAGTCCAGCGCTCCTTGCCCATCAATTTCTGTGGCCGCTGGCAATCCTTCAAAGCTATCAAAGAGAAAGTGTGTGCGGCCCGGCAACGCATCGGCCATAGCGGCGCTCATCCCGCCACGCCAAACACCGCATTCAACAATACACCCGCTCGACGGCGCTCGCTCCGTGCATATCACCAAATTAGAGATGCCATCGAGCGTTGACACCATCGTAAATCCTTTATATTTGCGGAGTATCGCCATCATCCTTGCCTGACGATAGGAGCGTTGGCATCTAATTAGAATGCCGCGGCTTGCGCGCAAAATTCTCGTTAAACCGTTGCGCCTTGTCAGCCGCACTTTATTTTCTCGTCCTGCCGCGCTGGACTATGCGGCGACGGTAAGCCTGCGAAACTTGCGGTTCCACCAATCGAGCTAGCCTCGCCAGTAAATTCGCCCCGCTCGATCTGTTCAATAACCTTCACTGCCTCCATCATATCCCAACTTAATTAGAAACCTAAGTCCGCCTAGCGTGGAACAGCCAGTGTGTCGGTTTTTTTAAATCTGTCAACGCAGAACATAGCTTTCATTCGGCAGATCACGCTGGCTCTTATGTCCGTCCCGCGCGCTGTTACTTTTGAGGGGGAGTTAAATCGGTCTCGCTAGAACGCTCGAGCGACAACTGACGCGACGACCAGGATTGTGCAACAGCGGTACCGAGCAGAAAGCAATAAGTGTATGTCACCGCTGGAATCTGGAGACTGAAATCCACCATCGCGTGGAGCGCGACAAGAAAAGTCGCCGCAACACCCATGCACGGGAAGATTGCATCGCGCCGGCGAAGTCGCAGACCGCGCATGCAAATCGCCACGAGATAAAGAATCGCGGTAAAAAGGCATAGGGCGACAGGAATACCGAGCTCGAGAAGATTTTGTAGATAATCGTTATGGGTAAGGTCGTAATATTTGACGATCTCCGGCGAGCGATAGATTGGGAACATAAAGGTAAATGAGTTTAGGCCACTTCCTAGCCATGGATAATCTGTTATGGCTTGTATGGTCAATCGGTAAACCGACAGACGCTCTTCGACGTCAATGTCGGTTCCGATAAGGCGATTGAGGGTTGCACCACCACTGATGAACAGGGCGATGAAGAAAATGGCCACAGGCAGTGCGATCCATCCTAATCGTCGCAGCCGTTTTAGGCTCGGATTCGATGCCATTGTGATTGCTAGGACGGAAATACCGCAGATTGTCGAGACAAGTCCTCCGCGAGAGTGAGTGAGGAACAATGCGGTGGCCAGTGCAAAGATTGAGATGATTACGACGATACGTGCACTAATGAATTCGATCGTTCCATTAATTCTATTGCGCCAATATTCTTCAAAACGCATATGCTCGAAAGACTTAATCAGGTAGCAAAGAGCGGCGAGCGTACAAAGTCCAAGGTATGTGGCAAAGGAGTTTCGATTAACGAATGTTCCGGTCAAGTCATCCCTATATGCCCATTTCGGAAACCACATAACGGTTTTATTTCCAGACCAGAAAATCACGAGCCCATAGACTGCGTAAAGGCTACCCGAAATCGTGACAAGCTTTATTGCGGCATAAGCACGTGCTGCATCACGGCAAAGCAGTACGGCGAGATAGAAGATTCCGGCATAACTCAGAAGACGAAAAAGCCCGATCAAGGCTTCTTGCCGATCCGCGGCAATTGTTCCTACGACGTTACGGCCGAGCGCCGTGACTGCTAAGTCCCAGATCGGATTGTCCCACGCACGCGGGATCCAAGGCATAATCTGAACAATGATAAAGATAACAACCACGCCGAATAGAAAACTGGGTACCAAAAGATATTTTGTGAAAATCTGTTCCTCGTCTTTCGCGCCGACAACGCTCATGATCAGTAACAGTGCGACGCAAAGGCCAACGGCATCCCATGCTAGCGGCCATACGGCGCCTAAGAAAAATGGAGCCAAAGCAATAACCGCGCATAAACTGATGAAAATGATTCGATTGAGATGTCTCCGGCGATCGATTTTGATCGAAGTCCATGCTCGCTTCGACAAATCCCGGGAGGATTTTTCTCTCAAAGTGCATTTTCTCCGTCGAATCGAAACTGCGTAACATAGAGACAACTCTCGAATTTCGTGGGCGCAGTTACAATATGATCCTTACTGATGCTAAACTCGTTCTACCAAAATCAGAGATAAACGGTCGGAAGCGAGTGCGCGTGAACTCAGGCGAAGGATCTACGCGAAACAGTACTGTCGTGCTGCTAATCGGCCCTTTCCCGCCACCATTGCACGGGGCGGCATTGGTTACCAATCATATTGCCCAAAAGCTTCGCGCGCTCACCGAAGTCGACATCGTGAATGTATCTTCCAATCATCTTCGGCGAAGCATGCCACAACACTTCACGCGATTTATTCGGATGTCTATGGCGTTTGGCAGGTTGCTCTGGCGGTCAAGAGAGATCAAAGCAGTATATCTCTCGATTTCGGGCGGGCTAGGTCAGGTTTACGATTCCGTTCTTATATTGACCGCAAGAATTCTAGGCCACGAGATTTTTTTGCATCATCATAGTTTTGCATATATCGACAAACGGTCACCCGTTTTTTCGTTACTCCAAAAGGCGGCCGGCCCGCGCGCAATCCACATTTGTCTCTGCGACTGTATGGCCGCAAAACTCAAGGCGGCATATCCCAACATACGCCGCCTGCTCACCGTGCCAAATGCGGCTCTTGCTAAATATCCTAAGCAACCAAAGTCATCCCGAGACGATAAGATTGTTCTCGGCCATATGAGTAATTTAATGCTCGAGAAAGGCATCGATACGGTCCTTGAGGCTGCAAGACAGTGCGTCGCATTAAAGCTTCCAATCCAGCTCGTACTCGCTGGGCCAACGCTCGGTCCTTTTGTTCGCGCTAAGATTGTTGCCGCGCAGACGGAATTCGGATCGAAACTCGATTATCGTGGTCCGGTTTATGGCGATGAAAAAGACCGGTTCTTTCGGGATATCGACGTGTTTCTTTTTCCGAGTCGATATAAGAACGAGGCCCAGCCGTTAGTTGTTATCGAATCCCTAGCTGCTGGCGTTCCCGTTGTCGCTATAGCGCGTGGCTGTCTAACAGATGATCTGGCGGATACAGGAACGCTGGCTCTGACTAGCGACGAGTTTATTGATCGCGTTCTTTTCGTGGTAACACAGATAGTAAAATCGCCGGATTGGCTGCGCAAAGCGTCCGGTTGCGCCACACAACGCGCACAGGCACTTACGCTGATATCCGAGCGTGCATTCGCGGAACTCGTAAAGCAAATGGCAACAACAGATACGACCGGTGACCGTGAAGCGTCTTTCTTAGGGCGTCGACCGGAATAGAAAATCAGCTTGTACGGTGCGTCCTATTCCGTCTTCACGAAGATTTTTGACGCCAACGACATGAAAATTTTTCTGATCGAGAAACCGTATGATTTCACCACATAAGGCCTGACCCACATATAACTCAACGAAGGAAAGTTCGATGTACACATAGCGAAAGCCGCTTAATAGGGGTTCGCACGCTCTCAATACGTCCAATTCAGTCCCCTGAACATCGATTTTTAGCAATGCCGGATCGGCAATCTGTTCAGCTGAGAGAAACTTGATCAAAGGTGCAATTGGTACGTCAATGAGGCCTATCTCATCGGTACCTGGAAATACATCCGTCATAACCGGAGAGATTGGCAGCAATGAGGAGCAGTCGTGTCGGCGCGAGACGTGCATTTCGATCTGGCCGGACTGTGTCCCAATTGCGGAGTAGAACAGTGTGATGAGCGCGTCGTCCCGGAAAAGTTGGGAAAAGCGTTGCGCCGCCTTCATTTGCGGCTCGAACGCATAGATTCTTGCCGTTGGAAATAAAGCGCGAGAAAGCAATGAAAATTGGCCGATATTTGCCCCGATATCAACGACCGTTCGCAAGTTAAGCCTGCTCAGGAGGTGTTTATGCTCGATCGCTGCCGCAACGCCGTATTGAAGCCCGTGTCGAAATTTGGCGTTTCCAAGGAGTCTTGACGCTTTTCCGAGTTTTCGAAGCGCTTCGCTAAGGGCAAGGACGCCAGAGTTCACGCGCGCCTCGTCACAGGTAATCCGAATGCATCTTGTATGACGCAAGTCGCACGAGGGTTTGTCCCAGAGCTACGTTTCGTGACTGGCCGGCTAATGCCATATGTCATGAAATCCCAAGAATGGTCGTGACCGCCGTACTAAACTGACCGGTATCTGCAAGATGCGCAAAGCGCGCCGATCCTTTCGCCAATCGCCGCCATTCCAACTCGTCTTCGGCTAATCGGTACATTATCCACGCCAATCCTGCCGGATTGTCCGGCTCGAATATGTAACCATTGATTCCTGCTTTGACCAACCGGTCTCGAGCGCCCACGTTCACCGAGCATAGAATCGGTAAGCCCATGGCTACCGCTTCGTTGACGACGAGGCCCCACTGTTCCTCCTTGCTTGGCAATACAAGTGCGAGGGTCGTTGAAAGAACTTGCGCCACTTCGGACGATTGCACGAAGCCATGAAAGATCACCTTCTTTAGACTGCGTTTCTTAACGGTCGCACGGAGTTGATGCTCGAGCTCGCCCGAACCACAAATGTGTAATTCTCGCGCAGCGTGTCCTGCGATCCGGCAATATTCCGAGTAAGCTTCGAGCGCGGTCAGGATGTTTTTCTTCGGAACCAGACGCGCCACGATCGTAAAATGGCGATCTCTGAATGCAGCGCCGGCCGGCGCGGGTGGCGATCCCGCGAGCCGTCGTATGCGCTTGATTGAGACAGTATCATAGCCCAAATGAATTCGGCCCGGATCGAACCCAAAGAATCGAAGATAATCGAGGGTACGTTCTCCACCGACGATCGCGCTGTAGTAGGGGAGAAAGAACGCTTTCTTCAACAATTCCCGGCCAAGAAGGCGAGGCTTATCGTCAAATTTTGAATCAATCATGACATGGACACGATATCCAAAAATTCGAAGTACCCAAGCAATCGCGTAGATGTCGATCCGTTCATAATGACATAGAAATAAATCTCGAGCGCGCGCCTTTAAACATGCCCGTCCCAACGCAAAGAAAATCCGCCAAGCTGAAACGGACTCAAATAGTCGCGCGGGAAAGAGAGTAAAATGGTCGACGTCAACAACGTTCGCCGTCCGCGCCCACGGATAAATCGCTGACGTCCCCGCAATTTCGATTCCGATGACATGGTGCGTTTCTTTGAGCGCATCTGCCACCGCATCGAGGCGATCGATATGATAAGGACCAAAATTAGCCCAAACGAAGACAATGTTCGAACGAGACTTCATGCATCACTTAATCGTTGAAATGAGCTCGTCGGTCAACGAATAAAGCTGCTCTGAAGATTCGGAAGAATCCCCTGTCTCGCATGAATTTAGCGCACAGGCAGTTTGTAGCAAAATTGCTAGTCTGGCAGATTATCGCTGGCAATCTTTGCGATCGAAGCACGAAATCGGTCCCAGCTTATTGTTTTGGCTGATTCCTGAATTCGCCGATGATCAATATCGCGGCGCTGATGCATAGAACACGCGTTGTTAAGCGCTGCTGTCAGCTCGTCAATATTGCCTGCCTCGATGACTGAAATAGCGTCTAATTTTTTGGGAAGAAAGTTGGCGATATCAGGAAGCCCGGTGTTACGGGTACCAATGCAGTAGCACCCGGCACTAAGCGCCTCGAGATAGACGAAGCCGAATCCTTCGACAAGCGACGGCATCACGAACACATGGTGCTCGCTGTAGTGACGCATGAGCTCTGCGTAACTCTGCCGTGGCAAGATACGTATTGTGGGTCCAGCCAACTCAGCGATGCCCGGGTCCATGTTAGTGGCAATGATTGTTAATTCTGCATTATGCAAGCGCGCGCTGCGCCACGCCTTAAGTAGATGGTGCAGTCCTTTGCGCTGCACTCCTTGCCCGACAAAAAGGAAACGACAATGCTCAGCGCGTTCTGCGCTTCTGATGAAAGGCACCTTTGTCGTATCGACGCCGTATGGCGCAATAGTTATGAGTTTCGATCGACAACCCACATGACGTAGCGATCGGGCAGTAAACTCGCTCGCACAGACAATAAAGTTTGCATATCTCCATTCGTCGCGCACCTCGGCTAGACGACCCTCATCGCCCGCTATATCGGCCTCTACCTCATAAGAACGACGGCATTCTGGATGGGCGGCAAAGTCCTGCTGAAGGATCTCGCGAACGAGATCAGTATGAGGATGGAACATGAAAAGACCTTTCACCATCCCGCCAGATCGTTTGGATGTAAAGGCTTGATAGGCATAATGACTATAGAGGAAGAGATGCGCCTCTTCGCGCTCAGCATAGTTTAGCGCGGCTACCGAGAGCGCACGATCAATCACCGAAAATGACATATGCCGATCGCTATGGGTGAGGCGAGATGCGACTTGAGGCAGGAGCGCCTTCATCGTCCAATGCACTAATGAGGATGGTAATCCAGATGCGTAGCGATGCTTCAGACTTGAAACACCTGGTAGACGTCGCAAGAGCGGCTGATCATTGGGGTAATAGCAATCTGTCACCAAAGACGACAAAAGCTCTATCTCACAAAGAGCCAGCGGAACTTGATAGAAATCGCGAGCGCGATTGAAGGCAACGACGTATTTATCGCGGCTCGAATGTTCCATTTCACAGTAGACTTGATGATGACCTGCTCAAGGCGCTATCGCGCGCCGCAGCGGAACGGCTGAGCAGTATTAACACTAGCCGCCATAGCAGAATCGGACCAATGGTCAGCAATATGAATTTGGCGATTGAGATGCCTCCGTCGCGATACCATTGCACCGTTAAGGGCACGAAGATGCAATAGGTTAGAATCTTGAACGTGGTTGCTTCTGCCCGCCAGAACCAGCGATGGACTCGCGCGGTCGCGTAGCCGACGAGCGCCAAAGTGACGATGACACCCGGCCAGCCAAAGCTCATCCAGCCGTCACCAACAAGGGACGGCGTCCATGAGAAGAAATCTCCATAATCGTTTAAGTTGACGAGCGCGATTGGTGAGCCATACGGCTTTTCCGGCCACAGGATTCGAGGAACCGGTTCAGTAAAAAGTTGCAGGTATTGCGTGAAGTAGGAATACGTGCCCGATTTATCCGGAACGACATCGACGATATAAGTCAGGAAGTCAAAATTGGCAAAATCGGGTCCGTCCTGCTGCTCGATCCATGATTTGTCCTGCAGGAGTGGATCGGCCAATTCCGTTTGCTCACCCGTGAACACGTCTTGGAAATAGCCACGATTGTCTCCCAATTGCTGAAAAACCATCATTGCCGGGATAGCAATGAAGATGACACGCCACGGGATCCATCGGTAATTTCGGTGAAGCAAGAACAGTAACACCGCCATTGCCACCGTCAGGATAATCGTCCAGCGAGCCCATCCTGAATAGGCGCGTTCCGTTAGGTAGAGTAATAGCGGAACGAAGGCCCAAAGCCGGAACCGCATACCCCACAGGAACATGAGACACAGGCTACCGAGCAAAAGTTGTGCATCGACGATATAGCCAGTTGTATTCGTAAACACGGTAATGCCGGTGTTGAGTTCCTGCTCCATGCTAATCAGGGTGGAACCTGTCGTACCCAAATTCTGGATTGAACTCACATTGTAATAGACTGAATAAAGCGCAATCGGTCCAAGCAGCAGGACAACGACCCAAAACGCCTGCCATTCGACCCGAGTAAAGCCCCAAGGATGGGGGCGATCAAATCGTGGAGCGATCGGGTCAAGCCTCCACGATGTCACTGCAAATACCAGAAGTCCGACTGAAGTTAGAACTAAGGTAAAGATAAACTCGTTCTCGCTTGGATAAAATCGCATCACATAAAAAATGGCCTCAAAATTGAATGTATAAACCAGGATTGGTCTGATGACGAAGACCAGTCCATGAAACATGAGGTAATAAAAAAAAGGATGGAACATCGAGCTCGACCGGCTGGAAATGAATCCCCAACAGAGAAAGAGCCAGAATGCCGTCTGCATAGTAAGAGCAATTGGGATCATATTAATTTCGTCTCATGTTGAATTGAACAACCAAGCAATCGGGCACAAGAAAAAGCATCTTATACCAACTCTCTTGTAATTCCTCTGCCGATGACAGTTGTTGAAAATTCAACTTCAGCGTCCTCCGATCGCGCCTGTAAGCAAAGATCGAATAACGCCATTCGATACAAAGATTCAGCAATGCCGCCGAATTATTGCATTCGGTCAGAATTAAAGGGCGACAACGCTCAACAGTCGCCCGCATGCCGCGTAAGGCTTCGAGATCATGACCCTCAAGATCAGTTTTAATTAATGCGGCGTCGATGGTGGGGCGGGCCGCCATAAAGTCATCAATGGTTATGACCGGCGTGTCGATAGTCTTTCTTCCGGTTCCTTCTAGACTGCTGACAGCCGATTCACCACCAACCTGAAGCTGGCGATGCCCAGTTTGTGACGAAACGGCCATTTGTACGATATCAATGTTCCCCGCGAGACGCGCATTTATCTGCAAGAAGGGAATATTTCTCGGATCCGGTTCAAAAGCATAGCCTCTGCGTATAAGCGGTGACAGATAGGCCGAGTAATATCCGATGTGAGCGCCGACATCGATGAAATCGCGGTTGCGATCAGCGAATTGAGCAAACAAAGCTTCCGAGCCCCAATCGGTATTGGCCGTAGTGACATAAACTTCAGTTGCACTTTGGCTCTGCCGCGGCAGCACTATCCGTGATCCCGTTGGCAAAAGCATCCGCGTGTCGCGTCTCAGTACGCGCTTGGCGAATTGTAACCAGGTGTAGCGTTTGAGCCATCGGAACAGACCAACTTGACGAATAAATCTCAGGTTTATCGGGGTCATTTTGGACGGTTGTTTTTAGTCGTATTTTTCGTCTGCTGGACAGTTCGTAACTGCCGTGAATGTGGCGTCCATTTGAGCTGTGCATACCTGTTACCGATGTTATGAAGGACCCAATGGCGTTCTTGCGGATCCAGAAGCAGAAAAAAGGACGGTGCTATGAGAATCGTAACCCAAAGCACAGCAAGCTCAATCAGCCCGAGGGGTCCGTGGACGGCCAATGCTGTGTCGGCGCCCCACGCTACGGCAAAACTTAATACGAAGCCGCCAAGCGCCGCGGCATAGGACCGCCCGAAATAAGAAACGAGAGAAACGGAGAGTTCCTTAGCCGCTGCATAAGGAAGGATAAGTCCGACCGAGAGGAATTCGGCCAAGCCCGTACCTGCCGCCGCGCCAGCCGGACCGAAGCCCTTAATGAGCAACAGACAAAATATAAGCGTTCCGCCCGCGTACATGGCCGTCGCGATAACGAGGATTCCCGGTTTGTTGTTATAAAGATAGAGGGTCGATGCAACCTGCGCGGGGGCCGTAAGGATAACGGTCGCGATGAACGCGCCGACCAGCCAGGGATCAAATTCGACTGACCCATGCGTCCAAATCCGCAGAAAGGGCGCAGCCACGGCGAGGGTAAAGCCGCCGAGCAAACCTGCCGAGCCTCCGATTATGCGGCCTGCCGCGGTAAAGAAGCGCTGCAATCGGGCTTGGTGGCCGAGAGCCGCTTGACGTGCCATTTCGGCGCCGATCGGATAGCAGAATTGAGCGACGATTTGGCGCACAAAACCCGTGAAAGTACGGCTTGCCGTGTAAGCGACCACCGCGCCCGAAATCCCACTTAACATTCCGAGCAGCAGGACCGGTGCATTGAGAACGAGCGGCGCAGCAACTGTGAGTGAAAAATAGAACGCCGATTTTGATATAACCTGCTGCAGCTCAGCCCTTTTAGGGATAGCAATCCCGAGCGGCAATTGGCCGTAATATCGGTACTGATCGAAAACGACGCCTAAACAATAACAAATGGTGATAATCAGATAAACCAGCGCGGCAGTTATCGGACGCCCGCCCATGACGACGACCGCGCAAATGCCGAAGCCGCGTATCGCTTCGGCGGTAATGTTGATTACGGTCCCTCGGCTATAATCGCCGTGAGCGCGATAGATTGTGCCGATGAACCCGAAAGGAAGAAGCAATAGGATGGACACTGCGAGAAAGATTGCTGTTTCGCGTGCCATCGGAGCGTCCATGACTTGCGTTCCGAAGAAATTGGGCCAGGATACGATGGCAAATGTCGCAGCCAACACCGTCGCTGCCGTCAATATAATCGCCCCATAAATGAAGATTGCCGTCGATATGAGGCGGCGATAAGCAACAAGATCTTTTTTCGACCAGGCGACGAGGAGCGCGTTGATAAAATAGGCTTGCAATCCGAAATCCAGCATCGCCAAGAAGCCGGCTGCGGATGAGATGATTATCCAGTCTGCATAGAGCTCGATGCCCCAGCCACGGATAAGAATTGGCACCAGCAAAAACTGTTGTGCGATGCGCAATAGGATTGCGACGCTTTGAGAACCAAAACTCATAAAGAGCCGACGCCGAACCCCTATCTTGGCGTGCCGGATCAGCGCCGATTTCTGGCCTCGATTAACTGTCGCGGCACCTTTCACGGTTGATTTTCCTGATGCGCTAGCGACCCCGCGCTTTGGAATCGGCCAATCACTGCGGATATGCGTTCAGTAACAAGTTCCCTGATGAAGTTGATGCGGCAAACGCGTTGTCCCATCTTCCCCATATCCGCCAACCTCTCCGGTGAGGACATCGCGCCGAAGCGGGTCGCGTACAATATGACGGTTAGATGCTTCTCATGCATAAACGGATCTTATTGCCGGAGTAGCGCTTTGCTCACGACGAGCGGTCGCAATTGCGATCCCCATTATGGTCGAAGACCGAGCTTTTCGGTAATCCGCTGCGCCAAATCACGTGCAAATTTGGCCGGACCGCGCTTTGGCACGCCGCATTCTACCGAGACGAGGCTCTGGAATGCGGCACCGCCATAAGTTGGACGTGTGGCCGCTGTACTGTGGAACAGGCGCCGATAGAGCCGTCTAATTCCGAAGCGCTTCTCCCAAGGCAAGTGCCAGATGGTCAGGTTGGCATCATCCTGGACCACATTACGTGTTCGAATTCCGGTCCAGATACGCTTCAAATAAGGATTGAGACCTCCTGGCAGGATTGAGTGCGCCGCATAGATGAGGGTAAGAAAATGTGCTTCCTCGTGTGGAAAGGTTTTCTCCTTGCGCGTCACGCGGTCGAGCGTCCAGCACCAAAGATCATGCACATCGTCCAGGATTTGGCGGCAGAAGCCCAAGGTCGCAGCAAAGGTCTCGCCTCCGGTATAGGTTAGCGTGTCGCCTATCGAAGTACCGCGCCATAGACGCCAAATTTCTGCCAATTGAGAATTGGTGACGCCGTTGTTAATACCGTCCCGCGAATTGTCGAGCGCGTAAGATAACGCGTTGCCGGCTGCGATGTCGTCGAAAAGCTTTGCACCTGACTTACGCCAGACACAGTCGGAATCCAAAACTAGGCAGGGCGCGTCGCCGGGCTGTAGAGCCAGCCAGTCAATAATGTCGAGAATGTAGAATTGATTGCCCCACGCCGCGAAAGTTCCGCGAGGCAGACGATAGGTGATCGGCCGGGTGACGATTTCAATCGCCAGCGCGCTACAGATATCTGTCAACGCCACGCCATCGATATGGCGCCCCTGCAATGCTGCCTCTGTGACGTTGGTGAAGAGGATGTGCCGCGCCGCCGGATTGAAGATCTTGCTGCTATAGAAGAAGACTGCGGCACAGCGCCAATAAACCGCATGAAACCCTGGTTCACTCGAGTGGCCGAGCATCTGTGGGAAGTCGGTTTCGTCGTCCGGATGATCCTCGACTACCCAGGTCGCGATGATCGGTCGGCTCGCTATCGGCGGTTCCCCCAGGCTCTATTCCCCTCTGGGATCGGCAGCACTTATCTCGGCGACGGGTGCTACGGCGATGAGTGCGGCGTCGCGGTATCGAGGTTCACCTCGACCGGCTAGCGTTCGAAGCCGGCCTTCCATTTGATTAAGCACTTGCTCCGCATTGAGCTCTGATTCCGCTTGATGGCGTGCAGTCCGGCCGAGGCGTTGGCGCAGCGCTGGATCGGCAATGAGACGTTGGATTGCGCGGACCAATGCGGCTGCATCACCCGGCGGCACAATAACGCCCGAACCGGCGAGTGCTGCGGAGAGCTGCGTTTCGGGCGCTACTGTGGCGATGACCGGTCGGCCAGAGGCAAGCATCGGCCCCAGCTTTGATGGCATGACCAAATCTGCTATGTCGGCTCGTTGAGGCAGCAGATGAATGTCGGCAAGGTTGAGTAGTTCATTTAATCGCTCGACCGGCTGCAAATCGATGAAACGGATATTAGGCAGATCTTGTGCCAGGGCTTGAAGCCGCAGGCGCTCCGGACCGTCGCCAGCCACGAGAATGAGAAGGGAGGCGCTTTGAGCGTCGTCTGCCCTTGCTAGGCGCCGGGCCGCATCAATCAGAATCTCGAGCCCGTGCTTTTCGCCCATGCTCCCCGCATAGAGTGCGATGGTGCGCCCTTCTGGAAGTTGCAATTCTCGGCGCAGCGGATTGTCATGATCAATCGGTCGGATAGCATCGATATCGACCCAATTGGGGAAGAGGACGCAGCGATCCTTTGCTGCGCCCTTCACCACGAGGCGGTCCACCATCTTGGATGAGATCGAGGAAACGAGGTTAAATCGTTGTAAAAGATAGCGCTCGAACGCCACCGCAACACGCCGTAAGCCGATATAGGGGAACAAATCCAGCTGGGCCGCGACTTCAACCTCGAAATCTTGCACATGGAGCCAGGTTTTTGCCCCACTCAATCGCGCGATTGCGAGCGTTACGGGGCTCGACATCAGCGTGGGCGCGATCGCGACGACGAGGTCGGGCTTAGCCCTTAGGGCGGCAGCGATAGCCGCCGCGATGCTAGAGAGACTGAACGAAGCGACGTGAATTAAACGCCCTATGCCTGATACCCGACGCGGTACGTAGAGCGGGCAGCGGATGACGGTACAGCCCTTCCAGCGTTCTCGGCGCCAACCCCAACGGCGATAACCCGGTCCGACCTGCCATGAAGGATAATAGGGCGGTGCCGTAACCATCGTGACGCTGTGACCCAACCGCGCCAGCCATGCTGCCATCTCGCCCGTGTATTTGCCGACCCCGGTGAGCTCCGGCGCAAAATTGATGCCCACGATCAGGATTCGCACTGTCCCCCCGGACGCCGCAGTCTGTTACGTTCGAACAATCGGCAAAGCGTTTCGCAGAAATATTAAACAAGTCCATGCTAAATCACGGACTTTCTTGATTTATTTCATACAGTATTAAATGCTCGAAAGCGAGCCACAATTTACCGACACGCTTACCCTAATGGCCGAGAAGCGAGCTACCGAGCTTTTGGCAATAGACTTGGTGAAGGTAAGATCGCGTTGCTTTGGGTCTTCGGCCTTACGTGCGAGAGCGCTCGGCTCCTCTAATCTAATGGGTCAATTAACGCCACGACGCACTTTTATTGACGATGCTGAAAACTCCCGACCTTCCGGGAAGACCCTCCAAAATCTTGGCTACTGCCTCTACCGCCGAAAAGACCGAGCCAAAAAACTCGGGCACACGATTGGCCCAGTACCGGCGTTAACGATAGTAATATGGGTGGCCCCCGCATCTCCGCAGCCTTCATCATGCGGCAGGACTATTATCTAGTAACGCTACCGACGATTGGCTCAATCATATGATCGTTTGTTAGCCCCAAAGTATCCCTGCATACCCGCCCCGTTTCATAGGAAACCAATCTCGGCGCCTTTACCGTTCAGATGCTAGGCCAGGGACATATGGTTACTTCTAAAACGAGGGGGGTGCTCACTCTTTTTACTTCAGTCGAAATAGCGGAAATCGCGGGTGTTCCACATTGAAGCCGTGCCGCATTGGTAGGCAGATGATCGTGGTCTTGCCTAAGCTTTTTACAATATGAAAATATTAACTACAGTTACTGCTATGTAACAATCGCCATAAATTCTCGATTTATTACAAATTTATCTTGAATCAACTTGTTCCATCGGTTCAACTTATGCTTGTAATGGTCGTGATCCGACGATCCGCAGAACGCGAACGCCCGGATCATTCGATGTAGGAGCACAAAATGGGACGGCATAATTTGAAGTTCGGTGGCGTTATCGCAGCTGCAGGCGCACTTCTCATAATGTCCAGCGCGGGCAGTGCTCGCGCAGACGTGGTCAGTTATACGGTTACTCCTGGCGCCGTGAATGGCGTGCTAGCGGGTTCAACATACTTCACGTTCAACAGCGACACCGCGCCTTCGACACCCACCATAGAAACTTCCGGTGGTATTATCGCTACGTTCTCGGGTCCGGCAGGGGTGGTGGATTCCACTTCTACCAATAATTACATTCAACCCCTCAATGACCCAACGAACTACCTGACGGTTGCATATCCAACAACGCCTACCGGACCGACGTCGACCGAGACCATCAGTTTCAGCGGTGCCGACAGCTCGTTCACGAGTTTTGGTCTCTATATCGGCACGATTGATACCTACAACTCCATCTCGCTGTTGGGTAACGGTGGCACCGTGCTCTATACGTTGACCGGCGCCCAAATCTTGTCGACGCTCGCCTCTCAGAGCGACAATAGTAACAATGGCGACAACAATAATAGCTCCTACGTCGAATTCATTGACACCACCGGCGCAAACATCACAGGCGTCCAGTTGAGTACGACGCAAGCAGCCTTGGAATCTGACAATTTGTCGGTTGCGGGTGGGGTTCCCGAGCCCGCGACCTGGGCGATGATGCTGATTGGATTTGGGTTGGTTGGCCTGCAGCTACGCCGTCGTAGAGCAAAAGAAGAAGAGATCTGCTAGGACACGGTTTTATCTTTGGAAGACCCGAAGGAGAGGCTGCGCAAAAGCAGCCTCTTTTTTTAAACCTAATTCGGAGCGCATCGCTGGGACGACTTTGCAGATTAACGAGGTTTGGATAAAAACATTGCGTCGAGCTGTGCATCGAAATTTTGTTGGTATTGGATGGTTGATCGTAATCGGTGCGATTGCAGTCATGATTTTATTTCGTCCCGATCAGAGCAGTGACTACAGTCAAATTGTGAACGCGATATCCATTATCTTTTTGATGGGGATGCTTCTGCGCGTCGCACGAAAGCCCCCGCGTGGAAAACGAAAGCGATCGCGTTATCGCGCATAGTTTGTTAGCTCATCGATCTGCGCGATTTTGCAGCCGCAAAAGTCAATTTGTTCCGGAATTCGCGACGACACGATTTCTCAATTAAAACCACCGCTTAGACTTTCTGCCGTCCTTAACGGGCTGCAGAGCGGGTTGTCACGGCAATCGGGACCGAAAAACTGCAGATCGGCGATGAGCGCCCCCTTGTAGCCAGCCTCACAATCGATCTTAATCAAAACATGGTAAATGTCTGGTTTCTTTACATAAATCGTCGATTTTAATGACATTTTTCCTGGAAAATTTTCTCGACATCGGCTTAGATGATCTCGGCCGCCAACAGGGTGCAGAACGCTTCCGTAGCGCCATTCATTTGCACCTTTGAGCGAGCGATACGATGAAAGCAAAAATTCTCGGTCTGGCGGCGGTTTTCGCGTTGGTCAGCTTTGCCTCCAACGCATCGGCGGCGATCTATGATTACACTTTCACCGGCACGATTGGCGCATCAAATAGCACGGATGCGTTGGGTCTCTTTGGTACGACCGGTGCCAGCCTCTCCGGCGATGCGTTCCAAATCGTCTATACGCTCAACACCGCTAACGCTGGCGAGATCAACAACGCTGGAACGATCTCGGAACTTGGCGGCGGGGCAATTTGGCAGTCCGTATCTTTGGGAAGCGCCGTCCTCACCATCAATGGCACCAACTTTACCGTTGCTGGAACACAAGACAGCGATGCCTACGTTTACGGCAGTAGTGGCTGTTGCTTAGAGCTCGATTGGGCGGATTTGACCGCGGATAAAAACGGTATTCCCTCCGAAATCCAATTAACGCAGCAAGCAACGAATAATTCAGGCGCGATCCCGTCCCAGGTTGCAAGCGCGTTCGCACTGTCGACAGGGTCGGGCACTAGCTTTTCCGGCAATCTCGACATTGTCGAATTAGGCCAATACGCTTCGCTGGCCGAGTACCTCACGCTCGATGCGACAAACCTATCTGTTGTCGATCCGCCCGGGATCTCCGGTGTGCCGGAACCTGCGACATGGGCGATGATGTTGATTGGATTTGGTCTCGTAGGATTTCGCCTACGTCATCGCGCAGTGGGGCTTGCCTAGCCTAACTAACTGGAAATCGCGCGGCTTTAAGGACGACTCGGTACCGAGCGCCTCTAAACGGATTTGAATTCAATCGACTGTGTCGACGTATATAGCCGAACATTCCATTCTCGCTAGCGAACGATATTGAGTAAAACTCCGGCTCGACGGTGTCCCTCAAGCCTCTCAAGCGCAAAGAAGGCTCTCTCTAGTGAGCGCGCCGCCGGCGCTTTGGCTAACGCCGTCTGCACATTCTGCTGCGCCGGGAGGGCACGGTAGCTGAACCACAAGAAGCTGTGCGGTGCCTCTACGCCGAGGAACGGCTCCAAGTGCGCGGGGGCGGGCGCAAGCGGGCCCTGGGCATCAGGGCGCCGATGGTCCTGCCGCAGGGACTAAATCAGCGCTGGTCAATGGAGTCTCTCGGACACGGCTGCCCTATAGCCGGCGGTTCAGAATCCTCGTCGTGGTGGAGGAATTCACCCCCGTGAATGCTTCTGTCTGGTGGCCGATACGGTCGCTCTTCGGGATGCGTGCCTGCCCGTGAACTGGATGCGCTCATTGCCGAGCGCGGCTGGCCCTTCAGCGAGGCGGAGCGCGAAGCCGAGCGGCAGCGCGTATTAGATAGTCGAAGAGATAAACGGGTTAAAAAACCTCCCAAGCGCCGGCCGGCACCGCTCAGGGACTCTGTCGAAGTCGTCATTCCGCGCAGAACCGCCAAGGAAAAAA